>ERZ773264.333-NODE-333-length-70628-cov-16.532569_pt1 | contig 70628 bp, 92 predicted proteins | sample MGYA00511910_ERZ773264 | MGnify/ENA primary metagenome ERZ773264 (study PRJEB29015, sample SAMEA2737739) | human gut metagenome | biome: human gut; feature: human-associated habitat; material: faeces | place: China | collected 2012 ...
ATATGCTTTTCAAAAAATCATATTACGCAACAGCCAGAGATGAACTTGAAAAAAATAAGGATTCCATGAACGAACTTGAGTGGATCGGAAAAAATTTATAAAGCACACACCAAATTCAAGTTTATTTGATTTACACGCAATTTAATAACAAATTTACATAGCACTTTAGCCAAAAAGGTTAAGGTGCTATTTTTTACCACAAAAGGAGGAGTGAAATGTCATATAAGTTAGTAATTGCGGAGAAGCCTTCGGTGGCACAAGCTATCGCGAAGGTAATCGGTGCGGATAAGAAAGAAGACGGATATCTGGAGGGCAATGGTTATATTGTCAGCTGGTGTGTTGGACATCTGGTGGAGCTTGCATCACCAGAAAGCTACGATGAAAAATATGAGAAATGGAGATATGGTGATCTGCCAATCCTGCCAACGGACTGGAAGTATCAGATATCAGCCGGGACGAGAAAACAGTTTGCCATTCTAAAAACTCTCATGGAAAGGGAGGATGTAACAAGTCTGGTGGAGGCAACAGATGCCGGACGAGAGGGAGAGCTGATTTTCCGGCTTGTGTATCATCAGGCAAAATGCAAAAAGCCATTCGAGCGCTTATGGATTTCTTCAATGGAAGACCAGGCGATTTCGGATGGCTTTTCCCATCTGAAAAATGGAAGGGAATACGATGATCTCTACAGGGCGGCACTCTGCAGGGAGCGCGCAGACTGGATCGTGGGAATGAACGCAACCCGGTTATTTTCAACCCTGTATGGACAGACGCTGAATGTGGGAAGAGTCATGACACCGACACTTGCAATGATCGTACAGCGTGAGGCTGAGATTGATGGCTTTAAACCGGAACCGATTTACAGACTTTCCATCAGCTGCGGAGGCATTATTGCATTATCAGACCGTTTCGAGAAGAAACAGGATGCAGAGAATACCCTGAATATGCTGAAAGAGCAGAAGACCGCACAGGTGACAAAGATCGATTCTACAGATAAGCAGGAGAAGGCGCCGCAACTTTATAGCCTGACCGCATTGCAGAGGGATGCAAACCGGTTCCTGGGATTTACGGCACAGCAGACGCTCGACTACACCCAGAACCTTTATGAGAAAAAACTGGTGACCTATCCGAGAACAGACAGCAGATTTCTGACCGAAGACATGGAAGAAATGATTTCAGGCATAGCAGATCAGATGGCAGAAAAATTTGGATATACAAAAAATTTGCCGATCCATCCAAAGCAGGTAATAAACAACAGTAAGGTCAGCGACCATCATGCAATCATTCCAACAGCCAATGTGGCAGATGTAGAATTTGGAGAGCTGACAGCTGGTGAACAGAAGGTATTAAGCCTGATTACAGCAAGGCTTTTATCAGCACTCGGAGATCCGGCAGTGAGAAATGAAGTGGATGTGGAGTTTACCTGTGCAGGAACCGTATTCAAGGCAAAGGCAAAGAACATGAAGGTAAAAGGATGGAGAGACATTCAGGACTGGGTCATGGGAAGCAGCACTGACAGCACAGATTCTGAAAATGAGAATGAGGACAAAAAGGGGAATGCTGAAATGCTGGCATGTATTGCAGCTCTGACCAGTGGAAAATCTTATCCGGTACAGAATCCGAAGATGGAAGAAGGAAAAACCACACCGAAGAAACATTTCACCGAAGACAGTCTTTTATCTGCTATGGAGCGGGCCGGATCGGAAGAGATGCCTGATGAGGGAGAAAGAAAAGGCATTGGAACCTCCGCAACCAGAGCGGCAACCATTGAGAAGCTGGTGCGAATCGGATTTTTGGAACGTAAAGGGAACAAAAAGGCAAAATATCTTTTGCCGACACATAAAGGTGTTGCATTGATCACGGTCATGCCGGAACAGATTCAGTCTCCATCCATGACAGCGGAATGGGAGCAGAAACTACTGGACGTGGAAAAAGGAACTTTCCATGATACAGAATTCATGGGTGAAATCGAAGAAATGATCACGGGGCTGGTCAGAACTTATAAAGTCATTGAGGAAGTTGAAGTACTGATGCATCCAGCATTGGAAGAAATCGGAATCTGTCCATGTTGCGGCAGTCATGTGGTGGAACGGCAGAAAGGATATTCCTGTGAGAACAGGCAGTGCAACTTCATTCTCTGGAAGGAAAATCGATTTTTTGAAGCACTTGGAAAAAAGATGACAAAACAAATCGCAGCAAAGCTTCTCAGTGAAGGAAAGGCATCCCTTAAAGGTTGCAAGTCAAAGAAGACCGGAAGAACCTATGATACCACAGTTGTCATGACGGTTGATGAAAACCAGAGAGCAGCATTTGAACTGAATTTTGAGAGGGGAGCGGACAGCAATGGAAAAAGCAAGAACAAGAAAAATTAAAAAGTGGGATGAAGTTCATGGAGAACATGAGGTTGAAATAACAGACGAAACCAGAGGCACTGAACCGGCATCGGAAACATCACAAGTCATGCAGGATGATAAAAAATCCGTGCTGGAAAAATTAAAAGAACAGGGCCGGCAGGTACCACCACAAGTTCCAGTACCGGAGAGAAAACCGGTGCCTGGTTGCTGTCTGGAAAGGGAGCACATGGGATGGTAGAGAGATCAAATTATATTCACATCCGGGTAACCCCGGAGGAAATCGAACAGATCAGGGCGAGAATGGCAGAAGCCGGAATCAAAAGCATGACAGCTTACCTGATACGCATGGCGATTCACGGGTACGTATTGGTAATGGATCTCTCTGATCTGAAAGAGATCCTAAGACTTTTGCAGATATCCGGAAATAACCTGAACCAGTACGCAAAAAAAGCAAATGAAACAGGAAACATTTATCATGAGGATATCGAAGAATTGAAAGGAATCCAGAAAGAAATTTTACAGGAAATGAGAAACGTACTGGATAAGCTGACGGCAATCATGTAAGGCAGGTGATGGGATGGCGGCAACAAGACTGATTGCAATGCATCAGAATAAAGGGATGAGTGTGGCAAAATGTCTGAAGGACAGAACAGAATATGCGAAGAACGGAGAAAAGACAGAAGACGGAAAATATATTTCTTCTTATGAATGCAATCCTGATTTCGTGGATTTGGAATTTGCACAGAGCAAAAAAGAATATCTGCATAAGACGTGGAGGCAACCCAAAGGAGATGTCATTGCCTATCAGATCCGCCAGTCCTTCAAACCGGGAGAAATCACACCGGAGGAAGCCAATCAGGTAGGATATGAAACCGGCATGAGATTTACAAAGGGCAAACACGCTTTTATTGTCGCAACCCATACGGACCGGGCACATATTCACAATCATATCATTTTTAATTCCACCAATCTGGATTGTGACCGGAAGTTCCGGGATTTTTGGTTTTCCGCAATCGCCCTTCAAAGACTGAGTGACATTATCTGTCTGGAACACGGACTGTCTGTCATTCCAAAGGCAAAACCGAGCGAGAGGCAAAAACGAACCACATATCCGGAACGTCCAAGTATGCGTGACGGAATCAGAGAAGATATCCTGAATTGTCTGCACGAATATCCGGCAGATTTTAACAATCTTCTGGAAATGATGAATGGCAAGGGATATGAAATCAAGTGCGGCAAGCATACAGCAATCCGTGGAAAAAAGCAGAAACGGTTCATCCGGTTCCGATCCCTGGGAGAAGAATTCTCAGAAGAAAATTTAAAAAAAGTGATTGCCGGGGAGATGGCACCACTGGTAAAAAATGAAAAATCCAATATGCCGGAGCAGGCAAAAACAGAGAAAAGAAAATTTGATCTGGTTGTGGATATTCAGGAAAAGATGGCACAGGGAAAGAACGGTGGTTATGTAAGATGGGCAAAAAAATATAATGTAAAACAGTTTGCCGAGTCCATTCTTTTTTTACAACAGCATGACATCCATGATAAGAAAACTCTGGACGCATTGGTAGATGGAAGCACTGACAGATATCATGAACTTATGAAAAGCATCAAAAACGCAGAAGAAAAGATGGCGGCAAACAAGGTAATCAAAACCCATATCATCAATTATTCCAAGACCAGGGATACCTATATCGCCTACCGGAAATCCGGCTACAGCAAGAAATTTTATGAAGCTCACCGTGATGAAATCACACTTCATAAAGCAGCGAAGGAAGCATTTTCAAAACTGCCGGATGGAAAGATTCCGAAGGTAAAAGACCTGAATGAAGAATTTGCCAGACTGTTATCCGAAAAAAAGATCGCTTACAGCGAGTACAAAAAATTAAAAAAAGAGATGCGGGATTATCAGATTGCAAAGCAAAACGTGGAATCCTTCTATGCGGCACAGCAGAGTTGGAACCAGGAAGAGGATCTGAAAAAGAAACGACAAAAGCAGCGATAATCACAAGGGTAGTTAGCAAAGCCAAAGAATTGCAACTACCCCTCTTTTTTTATTTCTGTAAATCTGGAATGAATCAGCACACACAAAGTGTGGGCGCAGTTTGGCATCGAAGATGACATTTTTAGGGGATTGGGGATGTGCCTCCAACGAGCAAAGACGCCCTGTGTGATCACAAGGGCACTGCTCGCCATTTTGCATCTTTGCATGGATGTATGCGTTGCTGCCCGCTTTCCGTCCGTTATTTTTTCTCGATCAGTTCTTGTAAATCCCGCTTGACCTGGGTATAAGTCAAAGCGGAAATGGGAATGGAGATGCCCGAAATCAGCTCCGCTTCAAACCGCCGCAGGGCGACAATATACAGCGTGTTCACAAGATAGCCCCGCCGCAGTGGGTAAAACACTTCCGGCAATCTCTCTTTCAGCTCCCGACCCGGTCAACGCAGACTAATTCCGTCCGCTTATCCCGGCTCTGGGCGTACAGAATGGTATAGGGATTGACGTACACCGTCTGATTGCCGCTGGGAAACGCAATGCGCCGGCCGGCGGGCTGTTTCAGCAGCAGATTGCGGACAAACTGCGTCGTGTTCATATCCATCTTCAAAATGCCGCGCTCGCCCTCAATGTGCGGCTGGGTGTACTCATAGGAATTGTGCTGATGTACCAGTTTCAGCTCGCCGCCGATCAGCCGCCAGCCGCTGGTAAAGTGGTTGACGACCCCAAGCTGGTTTTGCCTGCTTCTCACCGCAATTTGGCCGCAGACCTGCGCCACCGTTTCGCCCAGTGGGACGGGATAATATTCCTCCGACACCACATCGACGGCCTTGCCCTCAAAGCCCTTGAAATGTTCCCGTATCGCGCTGCCGCCCAAGAGCATTGGCTCGCCGGTGCCGAGGTAGATACTATCCGGGCAAAGATAGTCAAACTACCGTTCCAAATCCCCCGCGTAGTGGGCGTGGAACAGCTCTTTTGTGAGCGCGGTAATTTCCTCTAAATTGATTGGCTTCTGCTTTTTTTCCTTTGCCATAATTGTTCCCCTTTGTCTGCTTCCATTGTACCTAAATGCGGCGGGCAGCGCAAGAGAAAACACATCATTCACGCCGTATCACACTTCATTCGCTCCAAACCTATTGACACCCAAAATACCGTATCGTAAAATACAGGGAAAGGGGAAATTATGCGCTTTTTTGCGTTTTTTGATAGATCAGCACAGGAACAGGAGGATGACTATGAAATTAAAGAAACGGATCGCTGCCCTGCTGATGGCGGGCGCGATGGTATGCTCCACTCTGCCGGTAAATGTACTGGCGGTGGAAAGTTCAGTTCAAAATGTAGGGGGCTTATGCCAACACCACACAGAACACAACGCCGACTGCGGCTATACCGAGGGCATCGAGGGGACGCCCTGCAATCACGAACACACCGAGGACTGCTATACCCTTGTGACAAGCTGCGTCCACAAGCATACGGCGGACTGCTACCCGGCAGAAAGCGTGTCGGATAACACAGCCAGCCCGTCCGATGCGGAAAATCAGGAGCCGGTAAACTGCACCCACGAGTGCAGCGAGGACACCGGCTGTATCAAAAAAGAATTAGACTGCAAACACGAACATGACGAGGCGTGCGGCTATGTCCCGGCCACTGAGGGGACTCCCTGCGGCTATATCTGCGAGATATGCGGCGCAAAGGACGAGCCGGAAACAGCTACCCCCTCTAATGCGGCGCAGCTTTCCGCAGGGGACGTGCAAAAGCTGATCGACGCCCTACCCACAACGGACAAGTTGACGGCCATGACAAAAGATGAACAGAACGCAGTTTACGCCGATTTGCAGGCGGCATACGAAGCCTACCAAGCCTTGACCGAGGACGAACAGGCACTGCTTACCGGGACAGAGGTTTTCGAGAGCCTGTTCCACTTCTTCAATGGTATGGTCAATTTACTGGCGGAGAACGGCGTTTCCTATTTGGACAAAAACGGCAGTAAACAGACAGCAGATAATGTCGCTGTGGTGGAAAGCAGCACGATCGCATGGAGTACAGGCTGGTATGTGGTCAAAGGTGATGTGACCATCGGCAGCCGCGTCACCGTCAGCGGCGAGGTTCACCTGATTCTGGCAGACGGCGCAAGCCTGACCGTCAACAACGGCATCAATGTGGCAGAGAGCAACAGTTTTTCCGTTTATGCCCAGTCCGACAAGGAAAACATGGGTGCGCTGACCGTAACCTGCCAAGAAGATGCTCCTATAGCCGGAATCGGCAGCGAATTTGGTAATTCTGGTGGCACAATCACCATCAACGGCGGCAGTATCACCGCAACCGGCGGCAGGAATGGAGCCGGAATCGGCGGTAGTCAGGATGGTAGCGGCGGCAATATTATCATCCACGGCGGCACAGTGAAGGCAACCGGCGGAGGTTATGCAGCCGGGATCGGCGGAAGTAGCGGTTCCGGCGGCACCATCACCATTAACGGCGGCACAGTGGAGGCAATCGGCGGGACTTTCGCAGCCGGAATCGGCAGCGGAGAGGGTGGTTCCGGCGGCACAATCACCATCCACGGCGGCACTGTCACTGCAACCGGCGGAGACGAAGCAGCCGGAATCGGCAGCGGAGTTAGGGGTTCCGGCGGCACAATCACCATCCACGGCGGCACTGTCACTGCAACCGGCGGAGACGAAGCAGCCGGAATCGGCGGCGGAAATGGTGCTTCCTACGGCAACATCACCATCAGCGGCGGCAGTGTCACCGCAACCGGCGGAGATCTGGCAGCCGGAATCGGCGGCGGAAGTAGGGGTTCTGGCGGCAACATCACCATCAGCGGCGGCAGTGTCACCGCAACCGGCGGAGATCTGGCAGCCGGAATCGGCGGCGGATTTCAGGCGGCTGATAGCGGCAGCTTTGCAACCGGAACAGGCGGTCATGCCCTGATTGTTGCCAATGGGGGCATCAGTGACAAAAGCCAGCAGGGCAGTTGGCGCGGCATTATCTTCGATGGAAACGACGGCAAAGTCTATAAAAACCAAACCCTGCAAGAGAATTTTGAGATTCCATCGGGCAAAACGCTGACCGTGCCGGAAAACACCACCCTGACCGTGAAGGACGGCGTGACCCTCACCAATAGCGGAACAATCACCAATAACGGCACCATCCAAAATAACGGCATCATCAACGGCACAGTCGAGGGGAACAAACCGCTTTTGCCACCTCCTGTTGTTTCTTACCGAACCTGTGATGAAAATGGGCAGAACTGGGAAACCAAGGAATGTAGCAACTACACTGTGGTGGACGGCAGCACGATCGCATGGAGTGACGGCTGGTATGTAGTCAACCGCAATGTAACAATTGATGAACTCGTCACCGTTACCGGGAATGTCCGCTTGATTTTGACGGATGGCACAACTTTGACCGTCAACGGCGACATCGGCGGCATCAATGTGGCAGAGGGCAACAGTTTTTCCGTTTATGCCCAGTCTGTCGGGGAAAACACGGGAAGGCTGATCGCAAACAGCGGCGGCTGGGGTGCGGGCATCGGCGGCGGAAACGGGAAGGCTGCAGGCACAATCACCATCCACGGCGGCGAAGTGACCGCAAACGGTAGCAACGGCGGCGCGGGCATCGGCGGCGGAAGCGGCGCCGGATTTGATGCTTCTGGCGGCACAATCACCATCCACGGCGGCAGTGTCACCGCAACCGGCGGACCTTGTGCAGCTGGAATCGGCGGCGGAAATGGTGGTTCTGGCGGAACAGTCACCATCCACGGCGGCAGTGTCACCGCAACCGGCGTAGATTCTGCAGCCGGAATCGGCGGCGGATATGGTGCTTCTGGCGGCACAATCACCATCCACGGCGGCAATGTCACCGCAACCGGCGGACCTTCTGGAGCCGGAATCGGCGGCGGATTAAATGGTTCTGGCGGCACAATCACCATCCACGGCGGCAGTGTCACCGCAACCTGCGGATCTTTGGCAGCCGGAATCGGCGATGGAGATGGTGGTTCTGGCAGCAGCTTCGCAACCGGAACGGACGGTCATGCCCTGATTGTTGCCAATGGGGGTATCAGCGATACAAGCAATCAGAATAGTTGGAGCGGCATTATCTTCGATGGAAATACTGGCACAGTCTATGGAGATCAAACCCTGCAAGAGAATTTGAAGATTTCATCGGACAAAACGCTGACCGTACCGAAAAACATCACCCTGACTGTGAAGGACGGCGTGACCCTCACCAATAGCGGAACAATCACAGGAGGCGGCACTCTGGGTGGCGAAGGAAATCTTGTGGGTTCCGGCACCGTTGCAAATACCATTCGGAACAATCTGCAAAAGGATTCGAAAGTAACGGTCAACGTCAGCCCATCACTGGCAACCTACGGTTCCAAGGTGAACATCACTGCCACCATATCCAAAGCGGCCACTATATCCAAAGCGGCAAATGCCATCACTCGTGCAGCAGAAAATCAAGTGGAATTTTTCGTTGGAACAGACAGCAATAAGAAAAGCCTTGGCACAGCAAATGTCAGCGGCGATGCTGCCACCCTTTCCGATGTGGAAATTTCACAAGAGAAAGGCTTTGCGGTTGGAGAAAATACTATTACCGCCGAATATGGCGGCAGCATGGGGCTGAAGCCGCAAACCGGCAGCACCCGGCTTACGGTGCAGGGAGAGTTGAAGGACGCCATTGTGACGGTGAAAGGCGAGTATTTTTATACCAATTCTCCCATTACCCCAGAGGTAAGTGTGACATGGAACGGTACACCGCTTACAAAGGACACCGATTATACGGTTGACTATACGGATAACACCAATGCGGGCGAGGCAACCGTAACTGTCAGCGGCAAAGGCAACTATACCGGCACAAAAACGGAGAAATTTACCATCGCTCCGGCCCAGCTGAACGACGCGACAGTGAAAGTAAACGGCACCTATACCTACACCGGCCAGGCGCAGACCCCAGCCGCTGGTGATGTGGTTGTCACGCTGGGCGGCAGGACCGTCCCCAGCGATCAGTACACCATCAGCGCCAGCGACAATATGAACGCTGGGCAGGCGACTGCAACTGTGACCGCGAAGGCAGGTGGAAACTACACCGGTTCGGCCAGTGGGAAATTTACCATAGCTCTGGCCTCGCTGAACGACGCCAAGGTGGAGGTCAGCGGCGGGCCGTTTACCTATGACGGAACCTCCAAAGATCCCACTGTGACGGTGACGCTGGACAGTAAGACCCTGAGTGCAAGCACAGACTACACCCTCTCCTATTCCAACAGCAACGGCGGGGACGGAAACCTCACCAATGCCGGAACGGTCACAGTGACCGCCACCGGCACAGGTAACTATACCGGCACAGCCACAGCAAGCGGGGAATTTACCATCAAAATGGCCGACCCGACCTACACGACCCCTACCGGTCTGACCGCAGTCTACGGCGAAACGCTGGCCGATGTGGCATTACCCACCGGCTGGGCGTGGGATAATCTACGTACTTCGGTTGGCAATGTGGGAGAGAACACCTTCCCTGCTACTTACAACAAAGATAGTAGCGGCAACTATAACCTGGTACAGCAAAACCTTACAGTGAAGGTAAGCCCTGCTTCTTATAAGATCACGCTTACCGGGCAAGCGGACAGCCCTACGCAGATTACTCTGAATGAGGCTGTGGTAGAACCCGGCAATACCGGTACAACAGTTACTTACGGCTACAACATCACAAATGAAGCCCCCGCAAACTGGCAGACGGAGCGTGTATTCTCTGGTCTGACCTCCAACACCACCTACTACTTCTTCGCAAAGGTGGAGGCCGCCACCAACTATGCGGAAACCATCAGCACAGGCGTGGCAATTACCACCCCCGAAAAAGAGGTCAGCAGCATTTCCATCAAAACCCAGCCCGCCAAGCTGGCCTACACCAGCGGCGAAACGCTGGATTTGAACGGCCTGTCGGTGCAGGTAAGCTATAGCGACAATACCAGCAAAACCATTGGCTGGGACGCCAACAAGCTGACCGCCGATCCCGCCCAGGGCACGGTGCTGACCGTTACTGAGCATAGCGGAAAAACTGTCACCATCAGCTATGGTGGTAAATCCGCCGCCACCGATGCCCTCACTGTAACGCAGGGCACACAGGCGGCCCTCTCTATCACCGGCGCACCGGCCACCATCTATAACGGGGACACCTTTACCCTGATGCTTTCCGGCGGCACCGGCACCGGAACCGTCACCTGGGAGATCATCAGCGGCCCCGCCACAGTGGATGCCAACGGCAAGGTTACGGTAACTGGCATCGGAGAAATTCAAATCAAAGCGACCAAAGCCGCCGATGCGGACTACAACGAGGCCACAGCCACCCTCTCTCTGACCGCCAGAACCAAGCCCAGCGGGGGCAACACTGGCGGTAATACCGGAGGCGGCAATGGCGGCGGGAATACCAGTAGCGGCGGGGGCAGTTCCTCCAGCGGCGGTTCCTCTGGCGGTGGCTCGTCTTCCGGTAGTGATTCTTCTTCCGATAACGGCGATTCCAGCGGCTCCACGGTTGTAGACCGGCCGAATCAGACCAAACCGGAAATTCCTACCACCAGCCAGACCAAGCCGATAACACCGGATAAAAACGGAAATACCAGCATTGACGGCAACGCCGTACAGGACGCAATCAACAAGGCCACCGCTGACGCGAAGAAAAATGGAACCACCGCAAACGGCATTGCCGTAACGGTTCCCATCCAGAACGCGGCGGATGCAAAGAATCTTTCCATCACCATCAAGGCACAGACGCTGGACAAGCTGGTGACGGCGAAGGTACGCCGGTTTGAGATTGCTACAAACGGCCTGCCCTCTTTCGGATTTACATTGGATACCTTGAAGATGCTGAATGCCCAGTCCAAGGGCGGGGATCTGATTCTGCGGGTTTCCAAAGCAGCGGTCACTTCCGCTGAGGCAAAAGCGGCGATTGGAACAAGACCAGTTTATGAGTTCTCTCTGGTTGATGGCAAGGAAGCGCCCCTCACCGATTGGCAGGGCAAGACGGTTTCCGTCAAACTGCCCTATACCCCGGCGGCAAACGAACAAGCCGGAAACCTGTATGCAGCTTATGTGGACGGAAATGGCAAGGTACAATGGCTCACCAAGTCCAGCTATGACGCGGACCAGAAAGCCGTGATTTTTGAAGCACAGCATTTTAGTATCTACGGCGTAGGCTACAAGAACCCGGTTCCGAATTTCACCGACATCAATGGTCATTGGGCAAAGGAACACATCCTGTTTACGGTCAGCCGCGGGCTGTTCTCCGGCACCAGTGAAACCACCTTCAGCCCGAACACCACCCTGACACGGGGAATGTTTGTTACTGCTCTGGGACGGCTGGCAGGAATCAATCCGGCGGATTACCAAAACAGGAAATTTACTGATGTGAAAGCCGACGCTTACTACTCCCCCTATGTCAACTGGGCAGCGAGTAAGGGAATTGTCAGCGGTACGACTTCCTCCACCTTTGCCCCGGACAGCAATATCACCCGTGAGCAGATGGCAGTAATTATGAAGAACTACGCCGACAAGATGGGCTATTCCATCCCGAAAACGCTGGAGGCTGTGACCTTTGCCGATAACGCGCAGATTTCTTCCTGGGCAAAGGATGCGGTCAAGGCTATGCAGCAGGCGGGCGTTCTCTCTGGCAAGGAAAACAACCGGTTTGACCCGCAGGGCAACGCCACCCGTGCCGAGGCGGCTACTGTCCTGCACCGGTTTGTGGAGATTGTCATTGACCCGCAGTCCGCAAACGGCTGGCAGCAAAATGACAGCGGCGAATGGAGTTACTACAAGGACGGAGAGCCGGTCAAAGGCTGGCTCTCCGACGACCAGAAATGGTACTGGCTGGACAAGGCCACCGGCAAGATGTTCTCCGGCGGCTGGAAGCAGATTGATGGCAAGTGGTACTACTTCTACGCAGACGGCTCTATGGCGGTCAGCACCAAAGTGGACGGCTACGAAGTTGGCGCAGATGGCGCGAGAAGATAACTGACCACAAATTCAGAAAGGACACGAAGCAGCATTGGAGTATATTGAAACAGTAACAATAGATGCCGCAAGCGGTTTTCGGGACATATAACTTCTACTGCTTTGTTCCATTCCCATAGCGGTGCAAGGGAGGCTGCTTATGGGTAGATACCCCTTTTGATCTTTCTCCACCGCTAACAGGTGGAGACTTCCAAAATAAAATATCCAGTCCGATCAGGGCGCAAGTGAACTTACCATCACTTGCGCCCTATTTTTGTACGCGCTGTTTCTACATAAAACCTAAAAAAGCCGGAAAGAAACACAAAAAATGCCACCGAAGGAGGACAAGAAAGGACATGCCTCCTCCTGTCAGACCTTTTTTCTACAAGAACTTCCCATTCGACAGCGTTCCTGACGCCGGCGGCCCTGGATGCCGGTCGCCGCCCCGTTTCGATTCGTCCGCAAACCAACCCACGAGAGCTTTGCTTTATTACAGGATAACAAACCATATTACATGGAATTATATACTGGTAGAACAGTGGATGATTACATGATGGCAAGATAAAGAGAGTAGGTTCAACCAGAACAGGTTATTGGGAAATAATTAATTGATGCAAAGGCATAGTCTGCAAAAACTATGCCTCTGCATTTTCCGGCAGCAACATCCGGTCATCAATATAATAATCACAGGAGATCTTCCGGCTGTTATGACCGTAGTATTCAATAATCTCTGGCAGATTGTCATTGATAGCAACAAATTCAAGATTTTGTTCCCGACACCATTCAACGGCTTTCGACAGTGCATCACCGGCACGACAGGTCCAGAGGATGAGTTTGTTTCCATTCCGTTTCCATTCCTGGAGATAGGAGATTAGGGCATAGTTAGGCTGCCCGAGTTCCGGCCAGTGGCTGTAGCAGAGCGTCCCATCAAAATCAACAGCTATGGTCTGGAAGTTTAATGTCTTATCATTCATGGATCTTCACATCCTTTTCTGGAGTTTCGTCGTCCTGGGAGTAATCAAACAGCTGCTCTACATTACAGGAAAAATAGCTTGCCAGCCTCATGGCATAGATCAGGGACGGAATCTGTTTTCCGTTTTCAATCCGCATGATTGTTCTGGTGCTGATATTGGTTGCGGAGGAAAGTTCCTTCTGGGTGATTCCGTAATCCGTTCTTACCTCGCACAGTCTGTTTGTGATTGTTTCAGAAGTCATTCTTAAAAATCCCCCTTTGATCTGAATTGACCGTAGTTTTTGTCATAATGGAATTTTACTCCAATGCAAATCCGAAGATCTGGACTTATGACAAAACGCGTCCGAAAATTTTAAAGGAACTGTTTTCGGTTACCGGAATCGGTTTGTACTTTTTATTAAGCGAAACAAGGTAGGTGCCAAGACGGTTGTTCTGGAATTTTTTCACATAGGCATTTCCATCAAGGTAGAAGATGCCAAATTCACCGTCTTCCAGCATTTCTGTCTGCTCAATCCAAATGAGTTCTTCATCATGGTAGCGTGGTTCCATGCTGTCTCCACTTACATGTACCCCAAAAGTAGCTGCTTCCGGAATGTCAGGAGAAGAGAACATTTCATAGTCATCACCATCCAGAAATAAACCGGTACCAGCCGAAACTGTTGAATAGAAAACTTTTCTTTCCCGGATGACATGCAGGGGAATAATATCTGCGGTCTTGTATTCTCCGCTTTTTTCAAGCAGATGTATGTACTCCTGAACCTTTTCAATCCCCTTTTCATTCAGGTTCCGAAATGGATTGACGGGATTGGAGCCGATAAATTCTGTATATATATCATAGATTCCAAATATCTCACAGATTGCCAGAAGCTGTTTTGCACTGGGTTGTGAAACATTAGATTCCCACTGGCTGACAGCATTCTGTTTTATTCTGATATCATATTTTTCCAGTTCTTTTGCCAGTTCTGTCTGGTTCATCTTAGCTTCTTTTCTATAACGTGCGATTGTTTTTCCTAAATTTTTCATGGAAGTGATACCTTTCTTGATTCTGCTCTGATTGTCTGTAATTGGTGTCATTTCTCCCTATGGGGATATACACACTATAACATTATTTCTTATAATTTTCAATCGAAATATCAATTTAATAGATAATGCGAAATAAATGTCACTTGAATATCGTTTTGCAATGTATTATATTATCCCATGTAGACAGGCAATACATATATCGGAAAACCAGAAGGAAGGTGAGTGAATGAGCCGGACAATACTTCACAGCGACTGCAACTGTTTCTATGCATCTGTGGAGCTTCTGCATCATCCGGAGCTTCGAGGAAAGCCTGTGGCAGTCGGTGGTGATCCGGAGGCAAGACACGGAATCGTGCTGACTGCGGATTACACGGCAAAGCGTTATGGTGTAAAAACCGGTATGGCATTGTGGCAGGCAAAGCAAATTTGTCCGGACATTACATTTCTTCCTCCGAGGATGGATCTGTATCTCAGATTTTCCAAAATGGCACAGGAGGTATATGCGGAATATACAGATAAGAGAGAGCCATATGGAATTGATGAGTCGTGGCTGGATGTGACAGACAGTGTGAGTGTCAAAGGTGATGGATACCACATTGCAGAAGAAATCAGTAACCGGATGAAGAAAGAGCTTGGAATTACCGTGAGCGTCGGTGTGTCGTTTAACAAGATTTTTGCCAAGCTGGGTTCGGATTACAAGAAGCCGGATGCCATAACAACTATGTATAAGGATGAATTTATGCGAAAGGCATGGCAGCTTCCAGTCTCAGATCTGTTGTATGTGGGACGTGCTACGGACAAGAAATTACAGAGTATGGGAATTAAGACGATCGGTGCCCTTGCAAAGACAGATGAGGATTTACTGGTCAGGAAATTTGGCAAGGTGGGAAGTATTCTGTGGGCCTTTGCAAATGGCTATGATGATTCACCGGTAAAGCTGGAAAATACATCTGCCCCCATTAAATCAGTAGGTAACAGTACGACGACACCAAAGGATATGGAGACAGATGAGGATGTCAAGATTGTATTATATATCTTGGCAGAAAGTGTTGCTGCAAGACTGCGGGAGAACGGATTCCGGTGCCGGACAGTGGAAATCAGCATCCGGGACAAAGACCTGTATCATTTTTCAAAACAGGTGAAGCTAAAGAATGCAAGCAACATTACAGCAGAGATTGCCGAGGCCGGATATAAACTGTATAGGGAAAGCTACAGACTTCCGGCAGACGAAAAGGAAAAGAGGAATGGCTTACCGGAATTTTACCAGAAACCACTTCGGAGTATAGGCATCCGCGGAACGGATCTTGTGAATGATTATTTCTGGGAACAGCTGGATCTGTTTACAGATCCGGAGCACCGAGAGAAACAGATGAAGATGGATGAGGCAGTAGATGTCATCCGTAAAAGATTTGGATTTTACAGTATCCAGAGAGGGCTTATGTACCAGGACAGAATGTTATCAGCGGTTAACGCTAAGGAAGACCACACCGTACATCCTCATGGATACTTCGGATAAGAGGGAGGTTGAGTATGGGCGAAGTATTAAGGATGGATCAGATTGGCAGAAAACCCCTGACGGAAAGACAGAAGAATGTGTACGAATGTATCTTGCGTTATCAGAACACAAATGGTTATGCACCGACGATCAGGGAGTTATGCAGAATGGCAGGATTGAAATCGACTTCAAGTGTAGCGGGACATTTGAAATTGTTAGAAGAAAAAGGTTATATTGCGAGAAAGACGGAATGTCCAAGAGCAATAGCAGTTTTATAAGGAAGGTGATTGCATGAACAGCAAGGTATATGTAAATGTCATGGCTGAATTTACAAATGATGGCAGGCTTTTACCCAGAAGTTTTATCTGGAAGGACGGGCATGTATATGAGATTCAGAAAGTAACAGATGTAAGAAGGGCTGCAAGCCTGAAAGCAGGCGGTGCAGGCATACGTTATACATGTATTGTGGATGGAAAAGAGAGCCATCTTTTCTACGAGGATAATAACATGTGGTTTATGGAGGCGCGATAAATTCTTTCATGGGATTTACCAATAGAACAGATCAGCAAGAAGGTAACGGGATGGATGGTGCACACCTTCGCACACCGGAACTCATCTGCCCGGAACAAATAATCATCAATGGTTTTCATTTCCCTTATCCGTTGATTGGTACAAATAAATGTACGATGTCAGGAGGACTTTGATGATGAATGAAGTAATTAAGATGAGATATGTAAGCTGCCCGTCCTGCGGCAAACAGCTGCTTAAAGTGGCGGGAAACTGCAGTGTTGAGATCACGTGCACAAGATGCAGAAAAGAGATCGTCGGAATCGTGGATGAAATTTATATGAAGATATTTGAGAATGACCGGGAAAAAGAGCCGGGCAGAAAAACAGACAGCAGATATTCCACAGACATGACAGCACTTCGGCAGAAGAAGGCAATATAATTTTTATAAAAATCAATTAAATAGAATGAGCAGGTGGATGTACCGGCAGACTGGGCAGAGGATCAGGAACCAAGAAGAGTCCTGAAGCACCGCGAATCCTTAGAGCTGGCACCACTTTGCAAGAGTTTGTAAACGAGCTGGATTTAGCATAGAACTATCAGGAGCCTGCAAAACGGAAATATGACAATAGAGGTCAATAAGACCCTCTGATTGTTTTATTGAGTACGTTTTGCAGGCTCTTTTTCTGTATATGTGCAAATGATGGTATTTCCGTTTTCGGCTCCGGAAATGGAGAGAAAAATGGAAAATACTATCGGAAAGAGAATTAAGGAATGCAGAAAAAACAAGGGAATGACACAGGAGGCACTGGCAGAAGCAATGTTCACAGACAAGAGCACAATTTCCCTGTATGAAAATGACAAAATTGATATCAAGAGCAGTGTTCTTATTGAACTTGCCAGAGCACTCGGATGTACAGCAGGATATTTACTGGAAGGTGAGAACACAGATTGCGTAGATGCGGAATTATTAAATATTCTGTCAAAAATTAAGAATCCAAAGATAAAGGAGATAGCCATAAAACAGCTGGAAGCCCTGACCATGATCGAATAGGCAGCAACACAAAAGTTGAGTGGGACTCAATTCTTGTTGAGTGTTTGGGGAACGATTTTTGTTCAGCGATTATCTACAATAATCCATGTAAAGCAGAGTAAACGTACGGAAGCTCAAGAGATGCAGGCACAAAAGGAGACTGGAAATGACAGAAAAGAATCTTGTTAAAGCATATACAACTGCGACGAGTGAAAAGCGCATAGATATCATAATCAAAAACTATACAGAATTTATCGGCATCGTGGATGGATATACAGACGGACTCCGATACATGATCGAAAGTGCGAAAGAAAGCAATTACAGGCAGTCATTGGGAGAACTTGGGATAAGGGTTCAGACCGGAGGAATGCCAAGTGATCCGACTGCGAAAAAGGCAATCAACAATGTTCTTACAAGAGATGCCCTGATGAACTGTGATTTTTCGGGTGATGTCCTGGACGGTGTTGATAATGCGGAAATATATATCCGGGATGCATACATTCTCAAAGATATGAGAAAGGACTACGATCTGTTCAATAGCCAGCTTGCAATCCTCGGAACAGAAAAGGAAATGTTTACAAAGTATCTCTCAAAGAATCTGAGCATATCCGATATAGCAGAGAAGCAGGGAATTACCTATGAATCAGCTAAGGTGCAGCTGCAGAGGATCAAAAAGAGAGTGAAGATACAGGTCTTAAATTTTATGGATGGCCAGTTGGGAGGAAACGCATAATGGATAATTTTACAGAAAATACAACAGAAAAAAGATGTTACACGGTAAAGGAACTGCAGGAAATTCTCGGAATCAGCAGACCGACCGTCTATGAACTGCTTAAGAAAAAAGAGTTCCGCTGGATACAGATCGGAACCAAGTATCGGATTTCAAAGATAAGTTTCGATGAATGGCTGGATCAGAAAAGAGAGGCATAGGCATGGGAACGTGAATTTACGTTCTAAAGGATTTTGGGGTTTCATGATATATTGATGGAAATAAATGCAGGAGGCGAAAAAATATGGGAATCAGCATGGAAGCACAGAAAGAAGCAATATTAGAAAAATCAAAGAAGACCATGTCCGTTCCGGAGATGCGACGGCTTTTGGGACTTAAGAAGACGGATAGCTACTGGCTGGTGCATCGGAATTTCTTCCAGACATATATTGTGAATGGACAGATGCGGGTTGATATTGCCAGTTTTGAAAAATGGTATGCAAATCAGGTCAAGCATAAAAAAGTGAATGGTGAGGAACCGGGAGCGGAGCTGATGAAAAATTCCTATTCTTTTCGTGACGCTGCCAACCTTCTTGGAATCCATTCTTCAAATCTGTATGAAATCTGGCGGGATCAGAACCTGAAGACAATAACTGTAGATTTTACAAAAAGAATTCCGATCGAAGTATTTGAAGAATGGTATGAACATCAGATCATGTATCAGAAAGTCGGCAGGATGCCTACGATCACTGATTTGGAAAAAGACTATATCCGTTTGCAGGATGCAGCGGATCTTCTTGGAATCACAAAAGAAAAGCTGTCAGTCATTACCAGGGCGAGCCGGTTTAAGGAGTATTTTGAAATCCGCGTGTTTGAGGATAAAAAGTGGATCTCCAAAAAGAGCTTCCAATACTTTTTGAATGCACAGAGTGTGTATCAGGTCACAAGGGCACCAGAGAAAGAAGATCCTGTTGAACAAGGAAATATGGAAACAAAAGAATATATTTCCAGGCAGGAGGCAGCAGCCCTCGCCGGGGTTACCAGCGGAACAATAACCAAATGGATTCAGATGGGGCATTTTTCAAGTGCCGGGGCAGGAAAGGCCTTGAGAATACACCGGAATGAATTTCTGAAGTGGCTGAAGGAATATCAGGAAGGAGTTTGATAGATGGCTTATATCAGAAAACGCAAGAATTCGTACAGTGTAGTATACCGTGTGAAAAATGCGGAAGGCATTGAGCACCAGAAATCAGAAAGCTACGCAACGCAGAAAGAAGCAGAAAAGCGGAAAAAAGAAATTGAATATAAACAGTCTCTTGGAACCTTTGTTGTCCCGAAATGCACCAAGGTGAAAGAACTTGTACGCGAATATGTCAGAATCTATGGACATAATGAATGGGGAGTTTCTACCTATGATGGAAACATAGGACTGATCAATAACTATATCCTTCCAACGATTGGTGAAACTCCGCTGTCGGAAATCAATAATCATTTCATGGAAAAGTATTACGCAAGCCTTTTGAAAATGCCTGCAGTAAAGAGTACCAGAAATATGAATGAGGATAAAATGATCACCGCAGCGACAGTGCATCAGATCCACAAGGTACTGAGGAGCTGTTTCAGACAGGCCGTAAAGTGGGAAATGATGGATAAGAACCCGGCAATAGACGCAACACTTCCGAAGTACAAAGCAGAAGAACGGGAAATCTGGACAGCGGAAATGCTGATGCAGGCAATTGATGCCTGTGAAAACAAATGGCTAAAAGTTGCATTTCATCTGGCTTTTGCGGCTACCGTCCGTCTCGGTGAGCTTCTGGGACTTACCTGGGATTGCGTAGATGTATCGGAGGAGGCCATTGCTGAAAACCGGACCTATATCTTTATTAACAAGCAAGTGGAACGTGTATCCAGGAATGCTGTCGATGAACTGGACTCCAAAGAAGTAATCCTGATTTTTCCTTCCCAGAGAAAAAATAACAAAACCGTCAGGGTATTGAAAACTCCTAAGACGGATACCAGTGAACGGAAGGTATATATTCCTAAATTTGTGGCACAGATTCTGGTCGATATCAAAAAAGAACAGGATGAATTAAAGGATATCCTTGGCAGTGAGTATCAGGATTATAACTTGGTCATGGCTACGACCTTTGGTCTTCCAATTGGAGACAGCTATCTGCGTGATCAGATGCAGAAGGTTATTGATGAACAGGGACTGCCGGATGTGGTTTTTCATAGTCTCCGACATACAAGTGTCACATACAAGCTGAAGCTTAGTGGTGGAGACATCAAAGCGGTCCAGGGCGATTCCGGACATGCACAGGCGGACATGGTGACAGAGGTATATGGCCATATCATTGACGAGGACAGGCGAAAGAATGCACAGAGAATGGAGGATGCGTTTTATAACAGGGAAAATCTTAATCCGCAGATGAAGGGGGCAGAGGCTGATCGGACAGCAAACACGGTAGCTGTTCCGGAAGGTGTGGATGCGGAACTTTTGATGAAGGTTCTGGGAAATCCGGAGATGGCGGCTTTGCTGACGAGTTTGGCGAAGAGTATAAAAGCATAAGGAAGAAAATATAAGTATCGCATGGATAGATATATCTGTGCGGTATCTTTTTTTGTGGTATGCTATATCATAGCAATAAATATAAAAAGGTGGGATGAAGGATAGTGATTGATTTAATTCGTAAAAGATGTGTAGCAATAGACAGTGTAATCAAAGACTTAAATATGGAATACCATGCAATTAAAAGTAAAGTATTAAGAGAAGAATATAAAAAGTGGAAAAAAGAACTTACAAGAGAAGAAGTTAAGGAAATACGAAAATATAGGATAGGAACAGTTGCTCCAGGAAAAAGGAATGTCAATGCATATTTGAGAAATAAAACGCAAAATGATTGTAAAAGAAATGAGAAAATAGAAATATTGAAAAATGCAATTTCCAGAGCAAAAATAAATAGTAACATTGCGACGTACAGAACAATTAACAGGATAGAATGTGCTTATATAGAAAAATTTAGAACAAATGGAATTTTTGAAAATAAGGATTTTAAGGGAACGCATGTATCAAGATATATATTCAAAAATACAACTACAGCCTATGTAATATATTTAATTCCAAAAGGATATGAATGTGCTTATATAAATTATTGGGTTCCAATTTTTATGCATGAAAAAGAGTTATTATTAAACTGTGGTTCAAAATGCAGGATAATAGATGTGAAAAAAGTATTTGAAAAGGATTGCTATATCGTTGAAGTTTTAAACTGACTATATTTAGAGCAAAGAGAAGAGGTTATGAAGTAGAGTATAAAAGTAAATTAGAGTAAAATATGGTCAAAAAACATCGACATCCGACCCGTTACACGTTATAATAGATGTAATCTAATAAGAAAACCAAACAATCATTGTTGCGAAGCTGATTCGTAGCGGTGGTCAACTGAATGAACTGGATGGAACTGAATAGTTAAATCCTCCGGGTGCTCCGAGCGTCGAACGAGCACTGAAAAGTGTTTTACATAGATGAAAACAGGTTTTCTTATTTTGACAGGAAGTAACAGAATAGTCAGTAAAATCAAGGCTTTACCTTGATTTAGATTGACTTAAGTATATGCGTGTTTATATGGGGATCTTGAACTCCTAAGACTCTATTGTAGGTTCGATTCCTATAGGGAACGCTCTATTTTAAGCGGTAATGAGAGAAAAATCATTGCCGTTTTTTTGTTGTTTTTCTGCTAACAGCAAATCAAAAAATGAGCATTTTTGCTAACAGAAAATGCAAATTGCTAACAGTAAAATTATTGTAGATTTGCTAACAGGAATGAAAAGCTATAATGCAGCTGGTGTAAAAGGTTGTAAATTCTTGTAGCTAACAAAAGGGTGATGATAAAAAATATTTCTGCTTGGAAAATATCAAGCCTGAATGAGTATTCCGTTCAGATTAGATTAGGTTCTAATCTGGTCGGATCTTTTTATTTCAGGAAGAAGGAGGATGCCTATGGCAGAAAAAGTGGATCAGATCAGGCAGTATTTACACCTAATGACGCAAACAACTACAATACCGTAACTAGAACAATAACTGTTAAAGTAACTAAAGCAACACCGGTAATTGCAGAGAAAAGGAGATTCAATTAAGCCATACATCAAGGACGACAGCGGCAAGGAAGGCTGGGATGTTATCAAGCCACAGCTTGAAGAAGCTAAGGCAGGCGATACGGTAACGGTTGCAATGAACGGAACAACTGTAGTACCGAAAGATGTAATTGACAGTATCAAGGGCAAAGATACAACACTTGTTCTGGATATGGGAAATGGTCTTTCCTGGAAGATTTATGGAAAGGATATTACTGATGCAGCTGGAGATATTGATTTTGATGTGACAGTCGGAGCCGACGCCGGAAAATCCATTCCTGTGGATGTGATCAATAACGTGACCGGGGAACATTCTTCCTTGAATCTGACTCTTGCTTATGACGGAGAGTTTGGATTTGCAGCCACACTGACCGTCAACATGGAATCAAAGAATGCAGGACTGTATGCGAACCTGTTCTACTACAATGAACAGACCGGAGAACTGGAATTTATCAGCGCCGGACAGATTGATCCGGATGGAAATGTGGAACTTGTATTTACCCATGCATCAGATTACACGATTGTTGTTGATGCCAAGATTATGAGTGATAACGGTCAGGCAGACAACAAATCTGATGAAACCATTCCTGCACCTAAGACAGATGACAGCACTTCAAAATATGCATGGAATAATACGATAATCATTATTATAGGTATCTGTATTATACTGAATGTTTTTGGAGCTGTATTCTATGTAAGAAAAAAGAGTGGTTCTGAGGAAGAATAAGTATCTGACATAGTAATTGAATAAAAGTGGGAATGTGGGAGCGTACTGGCAAAGGGTGTAACAGTATAAACATGAAAAGCGGTGTATGTCTTGATGAAGAGACGTATGCCGCTTATTTGCGTCAAAAATGATAGAAAACTAAAAGAAAAAAAGAAAAAAGAAAAAAACTAAAGAAAAAAAGAAACTAAAAGAAAAAAGAAAAAAAACCTCAGTCTGGAATATTTTTTGTCGGTGAAACTTTTTGCGGGAATACAGCGTCAAAATCGTAGAATATATCAAAAGAATATGTGTTACAATAAATACCGAAAAATAATTGCATGCAGTTTTCAAAAGTGAGGAAAGGATATATGTCGGACAGAAAAAAAGAACAGGCGGTGGAGCGTGCCCTGACGGAAGGGTATGAGAAGTATTACCGTCTTGCTTATAGTTATGTACATAATGAAGCGGACGCGCTGGATATTGTACAGGAAGCAGCCTATAAAGCTATTTTAAAAAGTGACAGCCTGAAGGAGCCGCAATACGTGGAGACCTGGGTGTACCGGATCGTGATCAACGAGGCGTGCAGCTTCCTGCGCAGCCGGAAGGAGAGCGTGGATGTGGAGGAGATCCAGGCGGCAAGTGAAGATATCTATGAAAATATTGATTTAAAGCGCGCAATAGAAAATCTTGACCCAAAGGATCGTGCCATCGTAGTCCTACGATTTTTTGAGGACAGGCAGCTGGAGGAGATCGCGAAGATCCTGGATGAGAACCTGAGTACGGTAAAGAGCAGGCTGTACCGGGTGATGAAAAAACTGCGGCTGAACCTCGAGGGCAGCATGGGCTGAGCAATCCGTAGTCAAAGTCGTGGGATTTTGCCCCGACATCATATATAGGCAGGACATAAGACAGATACAGACAAAGAGATATAGGAAGATATAGGAAGAGATAACATGACCGGTCCGAACCGACCGGGCAGATGGAGAATAGATATGACAGAACAGGAACAGTTGAGACAATTAAAAGAGGAGTATGAGAATATGATAATACCCGAAGCGGGACGGGAACGGCTGCAGGCAGGTATCGACAGAGCCCGGATGGAGAAAAAAAGAGTAGAGCACGCCAGAAGGCGTTCTGCATGGACAGCAGTGGCGGCTGCAGCAGTCGTGATGATCGCACTGCCAAATACCAATATACAGATAGCCCATGCCATGGAAAATATTCCGTTGCTGGGTGGCTTTTTTAGGCTGGTAACAGTGCGGCAGTACAATTACAGTGACGAGAACCATGATGCTGAAGTAGAACTTGCACAGATCAACTATGGAGAAGACGCAGGAGAAGGTGCTTCCGTTGGAGAAGTGGCAGCCACTCCTAAGGGCACAGCAGCCGGAAGTGTGGAAGGTGTCGGACAGGAGGCTGCGGTAGCAAATCTGTCGGAAGACGGTGTGGAAGCGGTCAACCAGGATATGGAGGCTACGGTAGAGGAACTGATCCGTCAGTTCGAGGATACCTTATCCGAGGAAGGATACCATGGTCTGCATGTGTCCCAGGAGGTCGTTACGGACAATGAGAGGTATTACACCGTAAAATTAAGCGTGTTGGAGACGGAAGCCAGCGGCTACGAGAATAATCAGTTTTATACGATTGATAAACAGACGGGAAATGTGGTGACACTGGAAGATCTGTTTGTGGAAGGGAGCGACTATATTTCCGCGATCAGCGAGAACATTAAGACCCAGATGCAGGAGCAGATGGCGGCGGACGAAGGCGTGATCTATTTCCTGGATAATGACGATATGCCGGAATTCAATTTTCAGGGGATCACGGAGCAGACGAACTTCTATTTTAATGAAAAAGACGAACTGGTCATTGCCTTTGACGAATACGAAGTGGCTCCCGGTTCTATGGGAGCACCGGAATTTGTGATTCCGCAGGAAGTGACGGCAGCAATTTTAAAGTAAGCAAAAAATATCTAAATGGGGAAACTCCCGCATATCATGAAACAAAAGGATATGCGGGAGTTTTTTTATGTCATTGATTGTATTGGATGCGGGGCATGGTGGGGGATGGTCGGAAATACAGCTACTATTCTATAAATCCAGCATTTATGCGGGTTACAGGATTCATTCTACCATGAGGTAATAGTGGAATTCAAGGGTATTTGTATCCTTGTAGAACACAATCTTACGCACAATGCCCCGGAGAGCCTCCGCTTTCAGGTCATTTGGTGCGTCACTTTCGATGATATCCAGAACAGACTGAACACGGCTTAAGAACCGCTCTTTGTAGTTCTCGGGACCGGAGGCAGCAGTCGTCAGCTCTGAGAGCAGGACTTCCAAATCTGCACGTCGCTTCTCGATCATCTCTTTATTCCGCTTGTAATCTTCCAGAGTATCAATTTCATTCAAATATGCTTCCTTGATGCGTTCCAGCTTACGATCCAGGGAAGCCAGTTCACGCTGATAACGCTGCCTGTCCAGCTCTACAGTCGGCTCATAGGTGCGGACAAGCTCAAAGGATACGTCCGTGACGCTCTCCAGTACCTCATGGAGCGACGATATTACGGCACCGGTAAGTTTCTTAGCCGAGATGTATTGTGAGCCTGTATGAAGCCCTTTCATGTATCCCAGACACTGGAAGCCCTCGCCGGAGATATAAGTACTGCCGTTAGGTGCTTTCCGGGGATAACCTTCTTTGTGGGACAGGGACTTGCCGCAGATAGGGCATTTTACGAGACCGGACAGCCAGTGCTTCGTGTGGGAGACCGGATGCTCATAGCGCTGCATGATCTTCTTGCTGCGCTCCCGGCGCTCTTGGACGATGTCCCAGGTATTCTGATCGATAATCGGGGGATGGTGGCTGTCACTGATGATCCATTCCTCGGGATCCCGCAGGGTACTGGTGGCACTGGATTCCCGCATGTTATAACGTACCTTGCCGATGTAAAATGGATTCTCCAGTATGTAGATCACACCTTCCTGATCAAAACGCTTGCCAGTCTTTGTCTTGTATCCATGGTCATTCAGATCTCTGGTGATGTAATTGATGTCACTGCCGGAGGCGTACATATCAAAGATCTTCCGGACAATGGCAGCCGCCTGCTCTTCGATGACAGGATTTTCATTCGGGGCTTTGGTGTATCCCAGTGGCATCTTACCATTATAGAGACCCTTGCGGGCGCGGGAGAGCATGGAACGGCGGACTTCCCCGGAGAGGTTCACGGAGTAGAATTCATCCTGCCACTCAATGATCATTTCGATGAGGCGACCATACATGCCATCGATCAGCGGCTCACTGACAGATACCACATCGATGCCCAGTTTTTTCCGGAGCATGGACTTGTAGAAAGTACTCTCGTCCTGATTCCTGGCAAACCGGCTGAATTTCCACAGGACAATGACATCGAAGGGCTTTGGCTTTGTCTTTGCTGTTGCGATCATATTCTGGAAGGCATATCGGTTACTGGATTTACGGCCGGAGCGTCCATCCTCTTCCACGAAGATATACTCAGATGGCAGCAGGATGTTATGCTGCAGGCAGTATCGTTTGATCTCCTCCAGCTGGGATTCCGGGGAATATTCCAGCTGATCATCAGTACTGACACGGATATAGGCAGCACCGGTACGGATCCGGTCCGTGGACTCGGCAGATTTACGCATCACTTTTTTTGCCATTGCACATTCCTCCTAAGTAAATGTACGGAAAAATGGGCATAAAAATGCCCGGACATATGTTTGCATTGCAATCTGTCCGGGAAAATGATAAAATTCACTTGTTCAAGGTGATTTTATACGGGAATTCCCGGTAAGATCGGATCAGCTCCGGTGTTGGCGCACTGGGGCTGATTTTATTATTATTAATTATCTGGAGGGGCATCAACGGGAATAGTTTCCCACATTTCCCTCAATTCTTCTGGAGCATCAACTATAAACATACCAGGTATTCCGCTTTGCTTTCGCGTTTTAATAGGATACTCCTTGCCTTCGATAAGAATACAATCATCAGATTCGGTAAAAATATTCAGGTTAAGAACTTCACCTAAAAAATCCAAGTCTCTCTCATAAAGATCTAAATGACGATTTAATTCGGAAGTAAGTGCTCTGTCTATAATATCTCTGGGCTCTTTATAGGGGAATATGTCTAAAAGGTTTAATAATAGACACAAGCCATGCCAGGAATACAAATCGCTCAGAGAACTATCCAAAGGAATAACAGAGGAAATATCATCTAAGCGTACTTCAGCATTAGGTGTGTAGTTATATACACGTCCGCCATGAGCAGCAAGATTGCGATACTCGAGGCAAATTGAGAGAGTGTCGAAAAGAAGCGTTTTTACATCCTTATTGGCACATAGTTCATCGGAACAATTATAAAGCAATTTAACGAAGTATTTTTTTTGAGGTTCCTTAAAAAGCCTTACAAAATTCACCACGGTACTGAAGTAAGATCCCTTAAATAATATCCAAGGAGGGACGATCCCATAAGTTTCTCGATAGTATTTAATAGGATTTTTATCTGATAAAAGATCCTTCTGAAGTTTTTCCAGAGTACCTTTTAAGCCAAAACGTTCTTGGGAGCGTCGTCGGTCTCTAAAATTTTTCCAAGCAAGATAATTATTTTGATCGGTTCCAAATGACTGCGATAATACTTCTGCAGCGGCTGCCTTTATATGCTCTTCCAAAGCTAGCATGGATGACATAATAGCATTTCGGAGCGTGTGGTCAAAAGTAAACAGAGAAAAAATCTGCTTGAAAGAGGTTCCTGGTATAAAAACCTTTTTACCATCAGAGTCCTTTTGATAAGGAGCCTTATAACTGTTTATGATGTTATAATATCCAAATTGTTTCAATTGTTCCGAAGCAAAATCGACATCATCAATAATAAGGTCTTTTGAACGAAGAAGTTCAATTTGTTCAGAAATAGTACTATACTCAATCTTTTTATCCATAAGTAATCTCCAAAACAAAAAAAGCCAAGGGAAACCCAAGGCTTTTTCTGTGACCGGACACCAGTCATTCACTAATTAGTGACATTATACTATTATGCTCAAGCCTTGTCAAGTTATTCCTAAAATTTATATTTTTTGAAAAATTGCACCGGTGCAACTATATCAGCTCCAACACGGAAACCGGGTCGAAGTAGATAACATAATTATCATATTGCACGCAGATACCGTACTTGCTCCGATAGCATTGCAGGGCTTCCTGCAGGAACTCTTCCGTGACACCCAGGTAATCGGCCATCTCATAAGAGGTAGTATAGTGTGCCTTGTGGCAGGAGATAATGCCGTGTAGCCCGATCAGTTTGTTGTAGCTCCAGAGACGTGCCCGAAGTTCCTGCTTGCGGTTGGCATCGGAGGACTGATCGATAATGTCTCCGACGGTAGTATGGTAATGCCCAAGCTCTTCGGCAAGCACACAGGCCCTCTGTGTGGATCGCCGCACGGTCCGATTGATACCGATCACATCATTACGGATCAGTCCATCGGCCAGGGACTGGAATGGAGCATCTTCTATTACATATACATTTTCATCGGCAGCTTCCTGCAGTAAGTTTTCATATGTCAATTCACATCATCCTTTTTTTCAGGTCTTTTCAGAAGGTTCATATCAGTCTGCATCTTTTCTGTCTCATCAGGATCATCTGCATGATCATTGCGAGCAGCAGCCAAGAGGGTATCGAATGGAATCGCCATTGGAATAGCAACAGCTTTATGGTTAGCGGAATATTGCAAAATCTGAGATAATTCTGATATTCGTTTTAACGCCTCTGCTTTTCCCTCCGGATTTAAAATATTATAGAATTCACATATTCTTTCAAACGTTTCATCGATGGATATGTCGGTATCTGGATCATCCCACCCCATAAGTTCTTGCGGAGTAATTTTTAATGCCTTTGCAAACTCACGGATTTTTGACTCTGCCAGATCGACTTCACCCTTTTCGATTTTGGCTATGGAAGATCTATCCTTATACCCAGTTAGTTCTGCGAGACGATCCTGAGACATCTTTAACTCCAAACGTCGAGCTTTAATATTCTTATATAGAGCAAGCATGGCTGCACTCCTTCCTTAAGTTGTTGTAAGCCTATAATAGCACTTTGTGTAAAATAATTCAACAAAATTATTAAAAACTGTTGACACAAATTCACACTGGTGATATAGTGAATTTAGTTCACGAAAAGGAGATGATTAGAAAGTGGCAAATGTGGAACTGCTTAAAAAGAAAATAAGTGATTCTGGGATGACTGTGTCTGCGATAGCTGATAAATCCGGCATTTTAAGAGAGACATTGTATAACAGGATGAAATCCGGCAATTTTTATGCTTCAGAAATTGTGGCATTAACCAATGTGCTTCGTCTTACCAGAAAAGAAAGAGATGATATTTTTTTGCCTTAATGTGTGAATATAATTCACTATACGGATAGGGAAGGAGGCAGCAGGAATGAAGAAAAGAAAATTTTCAGAATGTAAAAAGAGTGGTCAGCTTTCCATTACCATTACATACACAGGAAATTTACCGGAAAAGGAAAGGCTAACCAAGGCGAAAGAGTTTTCTATGAAAGCTCGTCTAAAAGCGGGGAGAAGACGGGATGCAGCTTATTAATGGTGAAGAGGTAAGGCTTAAGAGAGGCCAGAGCTTCTTCTGTATATCATACAGAAAGGAGGGTAAAGGGATGGAAATAGTAAGATCTGTAAGCAAGGAAAAACCTGAAATCAGTGTGGAGATAAAATTACCGGCCACAGTAGATGGAGTAAAGGTAAGAAGAGCAGTCCGTGAAGCGAGGATAGCAATTCGTCGCCTCACGGACAGGAAAATCAAAATCAGGTACAAATACTCAGCTAAGGTGTTTTAGAAATTTCGCGAGCTTTGCCTGAAAGTTCCTGCACTCAATAGACGACTGTTTTATTTGTTCAATCGTGTCTTTGGACTGCGAGGAATCATTGAGAAGTTCTTTGAAATAAGCGAGTGCATTGTCAACAGCGTGCTTTATCAAACCGACTTCCCTGTAGGTAAAGTTAATCTCAGAACAGTAATCGTCAGCCTTAACGGAACGGGAGGACTTTAGATTGTAGTAATAATCGTCTGGAAGCTGACAGGATTCCACTTCCTCATAATCAACAGAAGAATTTGAATCCTCAAGCGCATTAAAATAAAGGCATTCGGAAAATTCATCGTCGGCATCCAAAAGACTGATTTCCGCGTATTCATATCCTTCATTAGTCATTTCACAAAGACGATTATATACATCTGCAATTCGGTATACTGCCATAAGGTTTCTCCTTTCTTTTGTACTCGGCTGCTGCAACAGCCTGTAAGTACAGTATAGAAAAAGGAGAGAGCATATTCAATAAGAAAAATACTTCGATTTATCGAACGAGTTATTCCGGAGAACCGAAACAGTAAAGGAGGCAGCAGGAGTGAATAAGATAGATGACCAGTTTGACATGATAGTTCAAAAAGATATCAAAGAAAAAATAGCATTGGCTTTTATTGATCTGACATATAAAACGAGGCAGATGGAACCGGAACGACAGAAAGAATTCATTAAAGAAAAAGCCAATCAACTCAAAAAAGTTGTGAATCGATTGGCAGATTCGCTGTCAGAATAAATGTTATTTAAGCAGTTCAATGAGAAAATGACTGGCAATATCCTGAAGAACAGGTAAGGACATATTACCGATTTCATCGAAGAGTTTTCCTATTTTACACCATACTTTTTCAGGTCTGATCGTATCGATAAGCTCATGTCCGGAATAAGTCAATCCATAGACAATGATATCGATAATGCCTTCATCAGAATCTAAAACATGAGCATCAATGTAATTTGCATTGGTTAGTTGCAAGATGGTGTAAGCAATTTGATTTTTAGGATATTGATAGAGCTCTTGTGAGAAGAAAGAGAGACGAACAGGATTCCACTGCAAATTTTCTGAAAGAAATGGGGTATCTTCACACATAATTAGGACATCGCGAACGCAGTTGGGTTCTAGTTTCATAGAAATCTCCTTTATTAACTTTGTACTCGGCTGCTGCAACAGCCTGTAAGTACAGTATAAGTAAATGATAGATAAGGTTCAATAAGAAAATCGCTTCGATTTATCGAACGAGTTATTTCGGAGAACCGAAACAGTAAAGGAGGCAGCAGGAATGTGGATAGGAGTATGGCTAAAAAGAATCGTAGCCATGATGGTAATATTGGTCGTTGCTGTAATAGTGAAATATTATCTGGGTGACATATGCGGTTTTGCGGCAGCAATTTTTTTGTATACCATTCTTATGGACTGGATGGAGTGTTAATAGAGCTTATCCGATAGCTTGATTCCCGCCCAGAGGATAACTGAAAGTAATAACAGCCCACCAATCTGAAAAATGTCATTTAGCGAGCTAAAGAGATAATACAGATAAGCAACGATGCCAAGAATAGCGCCTATACTCAACAGGTAAATGCATAGGAATGCGATTATATGCAGAACTATATAACAAATGAAGAAAGAAATATGCATATATTGCTTGCGGTTAATCCGATAGGAATAGCTTCTGAGTTTTAAACCAAGTTTTTTGCAAGAACGGTCATAGAGCCTATTCACATAGGAACACAGGTGGTTGTAATTAGATTGAGATGGATTCTTTTCGCAGTAATAACTTAGCTCCAACAATTTTCCGTCAGCAATATTACGACTTTCATTGATGAGCTTAATAGCTCTTCGAAGGACAGCAGGATCTACTTTTTGAAAGAGGACAGGCTCTAAAAGATCAAAGAGTGGGGAAATGAGGTTGTTATGTTGCTCCTGAGCAAATGAGAGAGAATGCTCACCTTTGAAAATGTATATGGAAACGGCGGCAGCAAGAAGAATGCCAATGAAATTAAGATAGTCGGAATTGGCTTGAACACTGTCGAAAAGTGATGAAACGAAATCCATAAATGCACCTCCTACAATTTGATTGTGAACAAATTGTATCACAAATGTTGGCCGGAGTATAGGAATGTTTTAGGGGTAGATGCCAATGAACTTTTTAGGAAGGAGGAATAACCAATGAACAAAGTAGATGAACTGATCGATGCACTGGCTGAGCACATCAAAAAGCGTATCGATGAAGGTAATGACATGGAGAATGAGATCACCGAAAAGACGAAGGCTCTCGCAGAGCTGGTGTCTGCAAGAGCTTCGTCGCTTCACTGATTGTCACTATCATCTTTATCAATAGTGTCAATGATTGTTCTGAAAAAAGTGGTTACTTCCTTTGCAGTATCAGCAGAATCTGCATACTGGTTGATTAACCCGTTTTGAATAGCTAATTCGGTAAAGCTTTTGGCAAGTGTGTACTTGGAAGTCTCATTCAAATGCATGTTAAAATCTCCTTTCCATTTTACTCGGCTGCTGCAACAGCCTGTAAATACAGTATAGGAAAAGAGGAAGGCAGATTCAATACTTGAACCCATTCGATTTATCGAACAGGCTATTTTGGAAAAACGAAATATAAGAAGAAAGGAAACAGCAGAATGGAGAAAATTGACAGATTATATGCTCTCTTAGAGCGTAACGACATTGATGAGAACACCAAGGCAGCGCTGCGGTGGGCAATCTTTGAGTTGGAGAATGCAACTTAGACAACCATAGCACCATAAGCTGTAGAAAAGCAGTCAGGAGGTACATATGCGGATTGTAAATTTAATCCACATCGGGGACCAGGTATTGTCATTGGATGACATGGATCCCATGAAAAAGGCAGAGATTGTCTTACGGCTGAATGAACAGAGTCTGAAGACTCTGGGATATGCAGTCAAGAAAAAAGAAGAATCAGCGTAACTTTAGATACCGTGCCCTGTACGTGGTGTATGTACACCACACCTTCCACTTTTACACAATTAGCGTGTGTGTCCAGTCCTCCCCTGGCTGGGCACCACGTAGAGGGCATGGGGACAAGCATCATATTATAGATCACGCTTTGTGCGTGGTGCATCTTGCTGCATCACCATATGACGGCATATCATCCACTGCTATGATGGTATGTTGCCCTCTTTCTGGTGGTACCCGGGTAGATCAGCACCGGGGCCACGCAGAGAGCGTGATCGGAAAGGACCAACATGAACATAAATGAAAGTTATTATGTAAGAGAAGTCATGAATAACAAGGACAGCGCAGAGTTCTGGCAGTCGGCCAATGAAAGCCTGGCCCAGTGCGTATATGAGCAGGTCAAGCAGGAAACCCCTGTAGCTAAACTCTATATATTTAGCGGTGTGCAGGTAATAACGACCAACCAGGCGCAGAAGGAAACCTTGTTAAGATTTCTCGAGATGGAAGAGGACATATGTAGCGCAAAAATCAATGAGATACAAGAGATAAAACGGCAGATAGAGGGGGAGAGTGCGGATGTATAAAGACATAGCGATATCGATTCTCGGGGCATTGCTGCTGGAGCCGGTATTTAAGACAACAGAAGTAGGAGAGCAGATTGCCATGGTCATAGGCCTGGCGACGGTGCTTTTTATTTTTTGCCTTTTTTGCGAGAACCAAGTCGAAAAATGGCGAAAATACCGCCAGAGAGTACGGAACCTTGAGCAAAAATTGGAGCAACTGAGAGGAGGTATGACCGATGAAAGCCGAGAGAGTGCAGGAAATTATGGAGAGACTGGAGCAGACACCGTCACAGCCCTTGATGATGCTGGTTGATCACGAGGCACAGGAAATTTTCCCGTATGTGCTCCAGAAATACGGCAATGCACATCTGGTCATGATGAAGGGCATCCGGTACATCACAATCACAGACGATGCCGTCCGGGTCATACTGGACCGCCTGCAGCGTGAGAGAGCAGATTTTAAACGCACGGTGGAGTACTACGACAGGGAGATCCAGGGAGTGGAGTACCTGCTGACAGGCAAAAAGCGGTACTACTGGTCACCGGATAATTACATAGTAGAGCCTGTCTACGCAGAGCAATAAAAAAGCCGGCATTTGGCGATGCCGGCCAGCTCACAGAGCTACTTATATAGACAAGATAATTGTAACTCTGTGGACTAAAAAAGTCAAGAAAAATGGGGCTTTTAGAAGCCCCTGCGCACTTGATTAAGATATTAAAGTTAGGATACAGAGACATGGTTAAGAGAAAGAAAATAAGGCTAAGGCATGGGGATGTGCTGGATGTAGAAGAGTACCATGATGGGAATTATGGGGGGAAGGGTAAGACCAGACAGAAGAAGGAGAAGCCGACGAAGGAACAGGTGCGGTTGATCAACCGGAGGAATAAGGCAAGGCTGTGTCGGTGGAGGCTGATCCAGTACTTTGACCAGGGAGACCTGTTTATCACATGGACCTATGCGATGGAGAATAGACCTCCTGATATGGCGGAAGCGCTGAAGGACTTTCAGAAGGCAATGAGTAAGATCCGGAAGATCTACCGGGTAAGAGGAGCACCGCTCTACTGGATCCGCAACATTGAGCGTGGAACCAAGGGAGCCTGGCATATCCACCTTGTGATCAAGCAGACACCGGATGGTGATGCGGCTGCTATCGTGACCAAGGCATGGACAAAGGGTGGCACCTACGTGGCGGAGATCCGACACAGCAAGTTTACCGGCGACGATATGGAGCAGCTGGCAGACTACCTGACCAAGGACGAGCACACAGCGGAGATCAAGGCGGACGGCACACCGGGCAAGCCCAGAATTGCGGAGTCCTCCTACAATACCAGCCGTAATATGCCGCTTCCGGAGCCACGGACGGACAAGCTGGTCCGCTGGAAGCCGGAAGTCAAACCACCCAAGGGATATTACATAGCCCGGATCCATGAGGGCATCAATCCGGTCACAGGATTTTTGTACCGGAGTTACACGCTGATCAGATTAAAAACGACCGAGCGGAAGAGACCGCCGGGGAGAAGGAGGTGTTGATTTTGACAATAGAAATGTTTGTGAGCGCAACACTGCGCGGATCCGCAAAGGGAACGGGCAAGGTCATGTATACCCTGCGGACGAAGAAAAACGGTGAAAACTATGAAAAGCCGCCGGAGATCGGGAAGGCGGAGAGCACGGCCAACCGTCTGGTGTTGTGGAGCATCTGTAGGGCGTTGGAGAGACTGCCAAGTAATCGGGAAATTGTAATCTACACGGAAAACAGCTATATCGCATCCGTGATCAATCAGTGCTGGCCGGAACGGTGGGCGAGAAACGGCTGGAAGAACAGCCGTGGGAAAGAGATCAAGGATGCGGATCTGTGGAAAAAGATACTGGAAGAGGTCCGGGAAGTAGGGCACTGCATCACCGCCGTGGAAGGCAGGCACGAGTATTCTGATGCATTCAGCTACAATATGCCCAAGATAGATGTGAAATCTAACATTTTCACAAAAGTGGAATTTGAAGAGGTAACACCAGTAAGTGACAAGAGTTAGAGAGTATTTTGTTGAGTTCAATAAAATATCAAAAATAGAACATTTTGACAGGAAACCGTGACAAATTTTCACGGCTTGAAACGCTTTAGCACAAAAACGATACGTTTTTTGAAAAATTGCACCGGTGCAACCGGGAAAGGAGAACAGATGGAGAAGAAATTCGGAATATTTAATACCGTAGAGGAGTTAAACAGGGCAGCAGCCGCCCAGAAGGCAGAGGGAGACCTGGAAGCTCTGATCGGACTGGCAGTGGAGAACGGACTGGAGAAGGACGATGCCGAGGACTACATGGACAGTGACGATGCCGAGGATACCCTGTGTAATGAGACAATGGCGGCAATCGGCAAGCTAAAACTGGAAGCAGAGGACCTGAAACTGGAGAGCCAGATGAAAGACTGGAAAGATTTTGTGGTCCAGATGTTGATGGAATATCCGACACAGCACATGGAAGAGGACGGTGCAGCTCTGGCTAATGCCGTATTTAATCCGGATAAAAAGCTTTTGGATGTGCTGGCAGCAGGACTGAAACTGGCATCAAAGAACCGGGTAACCATAGATAGAAGAATCACAAAGGCAGCAGGACTGCCGGAGAGTGCCGGACAGATCGGCATGTGTGGCAGGGATGAACTGAAAAAGATCGTGCTGGATTATTACATGGGAGAAAAGAAATGATTGTATACAAAGCAACGAATAAGGACATGATCTGCACATCCGGGGAGGGATTGTTCCAGTATCGTCTCGGAGTACCTGCAACGGCAGAAAAATCAAAGTGTGCTGATACCGGTCTCCATGCCTGTGAGTATGTATTGGATTGCACATGGTATTACGGAATGGGTAAATATAACAGGTATTTTAAAGCAAAGGCAGAAGGGGACATAGCAGAAGACGGACACGATACCCGCATTGCATGTACGAGGCTGACACTGCTGAAAGAACTTACCAACCGGGATATTGCAAAAGAAGCCATGCTTTACATGATACATCATCCTCGACGGGATAACTGGAAGACTTCCCGCCATATGGTACAGGTAAATGAGAACACGGCAGAGATTAGGATCCCGGACGGAATCGCCATTGCCAGGGGACAGCATCCAAAAGTAAGCGGCTGTGCCGGAGCACATTTGGGGCTGATCCGGGAAGAAAAAGGAAAGATCACGGCGGCCAAGATATTTGATGTGGACGGAGTCTATATCCTGCCGGGAGTGTGGTACACCTTGGAAGACCTGGCAGAAGCAGAAAGGAGGCAGCAGGCATGAAGTGGACAGAAATACTCAGGACACCGGTGATACCGGCAGATAAAAAGAGAAATAAACAGATCACGTTCCAGACAACGGAGAATTATCTGATACTGGATATCTGGAGAGGTGGAAATAACATCTGCCGCCATGCAATCAACCTGAAAACATGGGAATACGGCACATATTTTCCGGATACCGGCATAAAGCAGGCAACAAATATCAACAGCTGTACAGATAACTATGAAAGAGAGTACTGGGATTACCGGCTGAAAGAGAAAGAATGGCTGACACCGGAGCAGATCAGGGAACTGGATATCCTTACCAGAGAAAAGAAGGATTGGGTAAAAGATGTATTGCAGCGCATAGAGCGGATGGAGACAGACTATAACGCAGAAAAGCGGGAACAGGCCAGAAACAGTAAGGAGGAGCGCATCCGTAGATTAATGGACAAATGTCCAAAACCGGGAAAAGCAGTATATGACTGGATCACAGAACAGATGGTAGGAGATCTGCAGTATGCCTTTTATGACAAACAGAAAAAGACCTGCCATTGCACAGCCTGCGACGGAGATTTTCCGGAAGAGGCAGCATGCATCCCTGTGAAACATAGAAAGCAGATCACCTGTCCGCTGTGTGGACATCTTCTGACCGTTGATAAGAGAGCGGATATACTCATCGTTGCAACGGACTGGCTTACCATGATCCATAACGTGGATGATAAACAGGGAGTGGAACGGCATTTTAAGGTAAAAGTGGAGTGGGACAGATACGGAACAAGAACCACGGAGCTGGAGGAGCACATCCGGCTGATGATGCTGCGGAACACAAAGGATATCATGAAAATCTATTACTATGGGAGCCTTTACTGGCCGGGATGGAGCACCGGAAACAACAGCAACCGAAGATGGCACAGCACCTATCTGTATCCGGACACAGAAGGTATTCAGGCCGGATTACATGGAACGGCATATGAGGCATGGACAGATGTATTTCCGAAGCTTGCCCAGATGGGAATAAAAGCGCACTATGACGGTCTCATGGTGGAAAGAAACAGAGAGTTTACCGGTATCGCAGAGTATATGGCCAAAGGGCGTTTTTACCGGCTGCTGGATGAACTGTCACAGTGCATCACCTACTGGGGCGGACATTCCGGGAGCACGATTGATGTATCCGGAGAAAATGCAGAGGAGATTCTGCAGATAGAGGATAAACAGCTGATCAACCGTCTCAGACAGGCAGACGGCGGAATGTGTATGCTGCGCTGGCTGCAGTGGTCCGACCTAAAAAAGAAGAAACTGTCAGAGCAGTATTTGTCCTGGGCAGAAAAAAATAAGATCGAACCGGATAACTATCTGCAGTCGGAAGCGGGAAAATACCTGACACCGGAGCAGTTAATGAATTACATCAACCGGCAGAAAAAAGAAAGCTATCCAAGCAGAACGATAGCGGGAGTCTGGGATCAGTACGAGGATTATCTCAGTATGGCAAAAGAACTGGGAAAACACATGGATGATGCTCTGGTGCACCGTCCCCGGGAATTGAAGCGCCGGCACGATGAAGTCAATGCAGAGATGGAACTGCGCAGGGAAGAAATCCAGCGGAAACGGGATGCAAAAGAAGCGGCAAGGCAGGCGCAGGAGATGAGAGACAAGTATCCGGGATATGAGGAGATCCTGTCTGAGATCCGTGAGAAGTTCGAGTATGAGAATGATACCTTCTGCATTCTGGTACCGAAGAATTTCATGGAGATCACAGCAGAGGGAATGGCGCTGCATCACTGTGTTGGCAATACAGAGCGGTATTTTGACCGGATTATCAGCAGAGAGACGTATATCTGTTTCCTGCGGCAGCAGTCATCCCCGGATAAGCCTTTTTACACGATAGAGGTGGAGCCGGGCGGTACCATCCGCCAGCACCGGGGAGCCTACGACGAGGAGCCGGGCATAGAAGAGATAAAGCCGTTCCTGAGGGAGTGGCAGAAGGTGATCCGTAAGCGTATGAGCAAAAAAGACCATGAGTATGCGGCACAGAGTGAGATCCTGCGGCAGAAAAACATAGAAGAACTGAAGGCAAAGAATAATACTGTGGTCCTGGAGGGACTGGCGGAAGATCTGATGGAGGTAATCTGAATGTATTTTGTAGACAAAGAAAATAAATCATGGACAGTCAAAAGAACAACGATAACAGAAGGAAAGATATACCTGCTTCGTTTCCGCGATAACGGAATCATAAAGTGGGCACATGTAATGGTAGATAAGATCGAAAATGAAACGTTATCTGTCCGTACAGGAGCTAACTATAACCCCTTTACAGTACGCTTCAGCAATATAGTGAAAGTATATGACGGCGGAGAGATTCCTAAGATGTTCGAGAGGGATACAGACACAATGAAAAGATTATACAGAGGAGAAATATATTCGGAGACCGAAAGAAGATTTATAGAAGGAGACAGATGATGGAGCAGATCATATATCAAAAATCATATCAAGAATACAAACAGGAGCTGGATGCGGTACTAACTAGAACAGCGGAGGATTTTGTACAGATTGGGTATCTGCTTAAGGTGGCCAGGGATACCAACATACTGGCAGACAGTGGATATGCTAATGTGACGGATTTCGCAAAAGCGGAATATGGCATAGATAAGACTCAGGTGAGCCGATTTATCAACATCAATGACCGATTTTCAGAAAACGGATACTCGGATCACCTCATACCGAATTATCAGGGATTTGGATATGCAAAGCTGACACTGATGCTGCAGATTCCGGATGAGATCAACGAGGCGTTACCGCCTACACTGTCCAAAACAGAGATACAGGCCGTCAAAGATGAGGTGGATGCGGAAAACAAGATATCCGACATCGAAGTAGAAATCGAAAAGGCAGAGGCAGCAGCCGTTACGGACAAGCCCATGCTTCCACCTGATGGATCACCGCTGTACAGAAACCTCTGGCAGCTGGGGAAAGAGCAGGAAGAGCTCTTCCGGAAACTGTGGATGGCATGCTTTATGGAAACAGCAAGTGGAAACAGAAATAATGTAGAGATCATGGATGTACTGATTCCACAGGGAGACGCAGTGTATACCGTCCGGATCCCTGGAGAGCGCAGGACGCAGATCATTGTAAATTCCGAAGGTGCTACGGTAGTCAACCTGAAGACGCTGGAGCGGAGTAGATACACAGAAGATCAGATCTGCCTTGTAGTACGGTCACTCATAGATGGAGGCAGCAACCCTGAGGAGAGGTACAAGGATCTCTACGGCGAAGAGCTGACCGTGGAAGAAACAACGGTAGTTGAACCGGTGCAACCGGATGAAACTCCGAAAGAAAAGAAACCGGAAAAGCGTAAGGAATCCCGTGTGACCAAAGCAAACACAGAACCGAAGAAAAAGCCGAAGGAGCCGGAAAAGAAGCCGGAGCAGATGACCATCCCGGGAGCCGCACCGGATCCGGCACCGGAAGAGCCGCAAACACAGGTAAATGACTCGTCTTCCCGGGAAACTGACGCGGATAATCAGAATACCGACACCATGGGATTGGAAGAACAGGTACCGGGACAGACAGGTCTGCAGAGTGACTTTCCGCAATATTGCCCGGACGCGGACAAAAGGACCGCTTATCTTAAGTCCATCCGTGGAGCAGTGGATAATCTGGTACGTTACGCAGAGATGGATCTGATCGGTGCAGCCAGACAGCAGGTGTCTGATATCTCCCGATACCTGGATAAGCTGGAAGAACTCAGCAAGGGAGGCGGACAGGATGCCAAAGCGGTCGAGGCAGGCGAGAGCGAGGGAGTTTAATACCACCTCCCGCCGGATTATCAAGGAGCGTGATCGGTACCAATGCATCTTTTGCCGGATGGAGTATCGGATGGGAGAAGTGAAGGGTTACAGCCCTGACTCATTAACCATCATGCATTATATCCCACGATCTCACGGAGGATTGGGAATCCCGCAGAACGGAGCACTGGGATGCATCTATCACCATACGATGCTGGACAATGGAAATAAGGGATATCGGGGAGAGATGCTGCAGATGTTTAAGCAATATCTGCAGAACCATTACCCGGACTGGAGCGAGGACGCGCTGACCTACAGCAAATGGAAATAATGTATATACATTTTTGTATATACAAAAAACGGTGAAACTATGAAAGCAAGAACTGAATTAATCTCAGTACGTCTGACACCTGAGGAAAAGCGGCGATTGGAATATAGCGCAGAAAAACTGAGAATCACGCAGACAGAACTTATAGTGCGCGGCATCAATCATTATTACGACAGTGTCAGGGAAGCAATGAAGAAATTAAATAAATAAGCCTTTTGTAGTGTACTAACGAACAACCATAAACATAGCCACGGGACGGCTGCTGAAGGATTTTCCAAGAGGCAGCAGCCGTCCGGAAAGGAGCAATATGCAGGAATATAAAGACTGGGATAGCAACCTTATAACGGCTTCGGCGCTTACTTGAAGGAAACGTAAAAAATATAAATTTGATAAAAAATATATAAAAAATATATAAAAAGTGATTCACAACACCTGTTATTCTTTCACATTAATAGTAAACGCGCGTGACTATAAAGAATGGAGGTGGGCAATATGATAGAACAGTTTTTTTTAAATGTTTTATGTGGAATAATTGCAAATTACATATTTAAATTTCTTGATAAGAAAGATTAGAAAAGAGTAATTTGGTTGCTGGCCAGCGTAAAAGAACTTTTCACTCAAAGAAGGAAATGAAATTTGTCAATTAATGGAGGATATTAAGCATGGGCTTTAAATGTTATAAATGCGGAAAAAGTGTAGAGACAGGCAGATCTTTTCGACCGGTGGATCCACCCGGAACGAAGGACAGACGGTGGATCTGCAATGTCTGCCAGGGAATACCAAGGGAAACAGTCGAGAGCGTGTTGTTCGGCGAGGAACAGAAAAAAGATTTAACTTAGGATTTAGCAAAGGAGTTAAGCGAGAAATGTGGTCACACGATGAACAGAAAGAAATAAATGACAGCTACGCTGTTATGGCAAGAATAACGTGTAAATATTGCGGAGCAGTAGTACACAAATATGTGGAAAGCCATTATACAGGCGGTTCCAAGTGTGTGATATTGGCAAAGTACTGTAGATTTTGCGGTAATGCTCTTAGGATTTAGTGGAGGAATGCTATGGATAATGAGATTATTTCCTTCGATTTGGTAAGAATCGAGCGAGGAAGAGAAAAGCTTTGCAAATGCGATCCACCTCATTACGAGATTGATACGGTAAACCGGATCGTAAGTTGTCAGGATTGCGGTGCTACGGTAGATGCCTTTGATGCTCTGCTTACGCTGGCGAGGCGGTATGAGCTGGTGGAGGATGCACAGCGGAAAATGCTATCTAAAGCTAAGATATACGGAGAAATGGCAGATGCGGAATTCAAGCGGATGAGGAGGAATAAAACATTCCGGGACATGGACGAGAATCGCAGAAAAGGGTTATATCCTATATGTCCTAAATGCTCAGAAGTGATTGATCCGGTAGATATCCGGCACTGGACAGCACATCTGGAGTAAACTGAAATATTAAGATTTATGGAGGCATTTGTATGAGAAAAATACATGAATGTGCAGAAGATATAAAAAATATTTTAAATGATGCAGAACGAACCGAAGAGGTTGACGGAGATATGTTATGTAGTATTAATGAGTTGGTGGATGAAATTTTATCAATATATTGTTTAGAAAAACAACAAAGAAAAATGGCTATAGCTGAAGAAAATGAGATTCTTTCAGAAGAGGCTAAAAAAGCAGGATGGAAGTCTGGTGTTATGAACATCTAAACTGAAATATCGGAAAAATTGTGTAACGAAAGGAGATAGGAATGGCGAGACCGAAGAAAGAAGGTAAGAAGAACATCCGGAAGGATATCAGCATGGATCCGGAACAGTATGAGAGATTAATGGCTTACTGTCGGCAGCAGGACAGACCTATCTCCTGGGTGATCCGGCAGGCACTGGACAATTATTTACCTGTGTAATTATGTGTAACGTTACACATTAAAACTGAAATTTAGCGAAGGAGTGATAGAAAAAGCATAATAAAAAGACAAGTGCAGAGAACCTGCAATCGATGCCAATAAAACAGCGGTAGATTCATCCGACCAAAGATAACATCTACCGCTTACCTGCTTACCAGTATCATACCATAGGATCTGCTGGTAGGCAATGAGAAAATGAGGTACAGCCTATGACAAAGACAGACCTGATTAACGACATTGCATTCGAGATGAGTAATATTCTGACACCGGAACAGATTGACAAGGTAAAGATAGTGTTTTTGGTAAAGATGCAGGATTTTGAGCTTGCCGAAATTAAGCAATTACCGATGATAGAAGAGCATGACAACGAATGGCTCATGAAGCGATACTGGATCGATGGGGCAGCAGTAGGCCTAAAAGAATCAACCATGCGGGGATATCTTGGCAGAATAAAAGAGTTCTTTGATTTCACGGGGAAAAATTATAAGTATATTACAGCACAGGATATAACAGATTTTCTCGCCATCAAAGCATACCGTGATCATATTAGCCAGAATTATAAATCTACGCTATATCGGTATCTCTGCACGTTTTTCGGCTGGGCTTTCAGAAAAAAGCATATCACTGATAATATTGCAGACGGAGTGGACAAGGTTAAGCAAATCCAGGCACAGAAAAAGCGGTTAACAGACGAAGAGGTGGAGGATATCCGGGACGTATTGGAGACTCCAAAAGAAAAAGCACTATTTGAGTTAATGCTGTGCACTGGTATGAGAGTAGGAGAGATATCAAACCTCAATATCTCTGATCTGGATCTGACCCATAAAACGGTAAACATCTGGGGAGAGAAGAGCAATAAATATCGTACCGGCATGCTGACACCCAAAGCAGTCAAAGCACTACGGAATTATATCGGCGACCGTCCGGGGACAGATCCGGTATTTCTGGCAGACAGGGCGCCTCATAACCGTATGAGAGAGTATGGCATCGAGAAACTGGCCAAGGAGATGGCAGTCCGTGGCAGTGTCACATGGCTGACAGCAACAGTTCACATTTACCGCAAAACGTTTGCATCTGTCCTGTACCGTAAGACGGGAGATGTAATGCTGGTAAGTAAGCTCCTCGGACATTCCAACCCAGAGATCACTGTAAAATATTATCTGGTGGATGACATTGAGGAAATGCAGAATAAATACAACAAAGTGGCATAATTGCACCGGTGCAACTCCGGCGCAGAAGAAAGGAGAAAGCATCGATGCAGAGAATTAACAGAGCAAGTTGGAGGATTATTGAAACCATATTATTACGATATCCTCAGCGCAAAAAAGAATATGAGGAGTACATATCGGACATTATGGCATCACCGGCGGGAGGCAGCAGTCGTCCCTCGGATCCTGCCAGGGAAAGAGACAAGGCACAGTCTATCACAGAGGCAAAAGCCCTGAAGATGACATCTGTATACCATGAACGGATCAAGAAAGAGATTGAGGCAGTGGAATTTGTATATAATTCACTGAAATCAGAAGAGCAGAAGGTAATCCGGATCAGGTACTGGAGCAAAGGTCTCAGAGCACCGATTCCCTACTTAAAAATCGGTGGTGCCTCGTACAGTGAGAGACAAATGAAGAGGATAGTTTTTAAGACAATAGAACAGATTGGAAGGTATATTGGGGAGTTAAAGTAAAAGATGGCATGATTTCGCATGTCAAATGTGATAATATTGTATCGTGATAAATTAGTGACAGGGCAATGCAGATAATCTGCGTTGCCTTTTTTCGTGGAGTTGCACCGGTGCAACAATAGAAGGGTGGTGTTGCAGGATGGCTAGACTCAATGCCAAGCAGAAAAGGTTTGTAGACGAGTACCTCATCGACCTGAATGCAACGCAGGCAGCTATCAGGGCCGGCTATAAAAAGACGGAGTACACAGACACAAACGCAAATAAATTACTAGAAAATACTAGAATCCGGGAAGCTATTGACAAGGCAATGGCAGAACGGTCGAAGCGGACTGGAATCAATCAGGATCGTGTAATTCAGGAGCTGGCAAGGATAGCGTTTGTGAATCCGCAAAATGTAATTAACGCTGAAGATGGTTCCGTCAGGGAGGATGCAACGGAAGACGATCTCGCCTGCATTCAGGCTGTGAAAGTAAAAACCATGAGCGGTGACAAGGGATATTCTGAAGAAAGGGAAGTCAGGCTGAACGATAAAATGAAGGCTCTGGAACTGCTTGGTAAGCATCTCGGCATGTTTACCGACAAAGTAGAGCTTGATGCAGATCTGGAGCTTAATATCAATATTGACTATGGAGACGGCGAAAATGAATAAATGGGAAAAGTGGAACAGAATACTTTATGATGTTTTTTGCATAATTGCAATCATTGTAACACCATCATTTATTTTAGAACTATTGTGGGGTAATTACTACGATGAAGGTTAAAAGATTTGCAGTTGAAAGAATACCGATGGAAGTCGAATATATCCGGCCAGTAGCAGGGAGGCTGTACCTGCTTTTTCATTTTCATAGGCTGATAAAGTATGTAAAGTTTCAGCCTGTATTTTTGAATGGTCCGGTGTGCAAACCTATTTACAGACTGTATGTCCCGAAGATAGAGGTAAAAAAAGAATGAAGAAAGTTAACATTTTAGGAACTGAATACACAATACGTTTTGATGTTCCGGATGAAGAAATGCCGGAGAATTCTGATGGATGTATGGATCAGACTATTCATACAATCAAGCTGGCAAAATATGAATCTGATAGAAATTCTGTGAAGGATTTGGATGAGTACAGAAAAAAGGTATTAAGGCATGAGATTATTCATGCTTTTTTATATGAATCCGGAATGTGGAATTGCAGCGGAACCTCGGAAAATTGGGGAATGGATGAAACGATCACAGACTGGTTTGCTATCCAGTCTCCGAAAATATTTAAGGCATTCAAGGATGCGGATTGCTTATGAATGTAAATGTTCAGATGAACCCATGTTTTCGGGAAGTGGATCGGAGCCGGAAGCGGTATATTGTGATGAAAGGATCGGCCGGATCAGGGAAAAGCGTTGATACGGCACAGAATTACATATTGCGGCTGATGCAGGACAAGGGAAGGAACCTTGTCTGTATCCGAAAATCAGACATAACAAACCGTGACAGCACATTTGCGGAATTGACCGGGGCAATATACCGGATGTTCGGAGACAAGGCTGACAGATACTGGCAGATAAATATGTCCCCCCTGAAGATTACCTGCCGGATAAATGGTAATCAGATCATATTTCGTGGCATGAACGATGATAAACAGCGTGAAAAGCTGAAATCAATTACATTCCAGAAAGGAAAGCTGACGGACGTATGGTGCGAGGAAGCGACGGAGCTGACACAGGCAGACCTGGAGATCATTGATGACCGTCTGCGAGGGGAGCTGCCGGAAGGACAATTTTATCAGATCAGGATGACCTTTAATCCGGTGAACAAGAATCACTGGATCAAGAAGGTCTTTTTTGATCGCCCGGATCCTAATGTGATGACGCATCACAGTACTTATCTGGGCAACCGATTTATCGATGACGCATACCGGCAGCGTATGGAGAGGAGAAAGATCGTTGATCCCGAAGGGTATCAGATATACGGCCTCGGGGAATGGGGCGAAATAGGTGGTCTGATCCTTCATAATTGGAAAATCGGTGAATGTTCCAAGAATCCGGCTGACTATGATGATTTTGCAATCGGTCAGGACTTTGGTTTCAACCATGCAGATGCGATACTTCCACTTGGGATCAAAGATGATGTGATCTATATCACGAAAGAAATCTATGTATTCGAGAAAGACACATCCGAGATCATAGAGCTTGCAAGGGCGGCTGACATTCCGAGGAATAAACAGATGTGGTGTGACTCCGCAGAACCGGACAGAATCAGGATGTGGCAGAAAGCAGGATATAACAGGGCAAAAGGTGTTGACAAGGGTGGATCACAAGGATCTGTCAAGGCACAGATTGATTACCTGAAGCAGCACCAGATCGTGGTTGATCCGTCTTGTGTGAATACGATCAAGGAATTGCAGCAGTGGAAGTGGAAACATGATGAAAAAACAGGGGAATATCTTGATGAGCCTGTACCATTCCAGGATGATGCTATGGCGGCATTAAGATACGGCGTTGAAGGATGGCGGAAGCACAAGAATTGGCTCATATAAATGTGAGACTACGGCGAAAGAAGAGGTGGCAAGAGTGCTGACGATAGAAGAAATAAATAAGTTCATTCAGGATGATGCTTCTTCCGACAAGAAAACTTTTGCGAGGAAGGGACAGGCATACTATGACGGGGACAACGATATAAGGCAATACAGAGTGCTCTATTACAACGCAGATGGAAACCTAGAGGAAGATAAGACGAGGAGCAATGTCAAGATCCCACATCCGTTTTTCGCAGAGCTGGTGGACCAGGCAGTCCAGTACATGCTTTCCGGCAAAGATGGCTTTATCAGGTCAGATATTCCGGAGCTGCAGACAGAACTGGATTTGTACTTCAATGAGAACGAGAATTTTGTAGCGGAGCTGTCCGAGGTGCTGACCGGATGCCAGACAAAAGGGTTCGAATATATGTACTGCTACAAAAATGAGGAAAACAGGCTTTCTTTCCAGTGTGCTGATAGTATCGGGGTAATAGAAGTCAGGGCGAAGGATACGGACAGCAACACGGAATATGTAATCTACTGGTATATTGACCGGATCGAGAAGGGACAGAAGAAAATCAAGCGCATTCAGGTGTGGGATTCTGAACGGGTTTATTTCTATGTCCAGAGCGATGGCGGAGCAATCACTCTGGACGAATCAGAACAGATCAACCCCAAGCCACATGTATTGTACAAGGAAGAGGGCAAAAAAGAGATATGCTATGAAGGATTTGGATATATTCCGTTCTTCCGGCTGGACAATAATAAAAAGCAATTTAGCAGCCTTAAGCCTGTCAAGGATCTGATCGACGATTACGACATGATGGCAAGCAGTCTATCCAATAATCTGATTGACTTTGACACCCCACTCCATGTAGTGAAAGGATTCCAGGGGGATAACCTGGACGAGCTGCAGAAGAATCTGAAAACCAAGAAGATCATTGGTGTTGATGATGAAGGCGGTGTTGAGGTCCATACGGTAGATGTGCCATACCAGGCGAGGGTAGCAAAGCTTGATCTGGATGAAAAGAATATCTACAGATTTGGCATGGGACTGAATACCTCCGGGCTGAAGGATACTAATGCCACAACCAATATTGCAATTAAGGCGGCATATTCCCTGCTAGATCTAAGGTGCTCAAAACTCGAGATCCGGCTGAAACAGTTCCTGCGGAAGCTCCTTAAGGTCGTCCTGGAGGAGATCAACAAAGAGGATGGCACCGACTATCAGATGAATCAGGTGTATTTCAATTTTGAACATGAAATCATGTCAAATGTCCAGGAAAATGCACAGATCAAATTGACGGAAGCACAGGCAAGACAGGCGGAGATCAATACGCTGCTTAATCTGGCAACCCAGATCGATAACGAAACTCTGATAAAACTTATATGTGAACAGCTTGACATAGACTATGACGAGATTAAGGACAGGCTTCCTGATCCGGATGAAGCAGAAAATGTCTTGATGGATGCGCAGCGGAGATTGAATGGGGTGGCAGCAGATGAACAGCAGGCAGAGAGAGATTCAGCAGCAATTTCTGAATAATGAAAAGGACGTTCTGAAGGAGATCGAAGCTAATTATAAGGATGCACTGGCTGAAATAAATGAAAGGATAGAAAAACTGCTGGAAAGACAGGATGCAGATATGCAGCATGTGATCTATCAGGTAGAGTACCAGGAGGCTTTGAAAAAACAGGTAGAGGCCATCCTTGAAACGCTGCATACCAATGAATTTGAAACGGTGTCAGGGTATCTCACGAAATCATATGAAGATGGATTCGTTGGTACGATGTATGATCTTCAGGGACAGGGAATCCCACTGATATTTCCTATTGACCAGAGGCAGGTGGTAGAAGCTATTCAGCTGGAAACAAAACTCTCTGAAAGACTTTATACTGCTATGGGAAAAGATATAAAAGAGCTACAGAAAAAGATTTCCATGGAAATCAGCCGGGGGCTGTCAAATGGAATGATGTATGCTGAGATTGCCCGGAATGTAGCAGGCTATGCTACGATCCCGAAAAACAGAGCCATGACCATTGCCAGGACAGAAGCACACAGAATCCAGTGCAAAGCATCAATGGATGTCTGTTGTAAGGCAAAGGATAAGGGAGCGGATGTGCTGAAACAATGGGATGCTGCTCTGGATGGAAGGACAAGGGATACACACCGGGAACTGGATGGTCAGATCAGGGAACTGGATGAGCCGTTTGAGGTCGCCGGGAAAAAGGCAATGCAGCCAGGCGGATTCGGCGATCCTGCAGAGGACTGTAATTGCAGATGTGCATTGCTGCAAAGAGCGAGATGGGCATTAGGAGATGCCTACACGAAGTGGTCGCCGGATGCTCCTGTTCAGATTGCAGATGACGGTACCACACAGCTTGTAAAAATCGAGGAGAAGAGTTATAATTCCTTTAAGAAATCGTATTACACAGCGCTTGAAACCACAGTTATTGAAGACACCATAACATCAAATGGAATCAGGATAACAGGAATCTCGAAGCATTGCGAAGAAAGGATAAATGAAAGAGGTCTTTCCATCGCAGACATCAAAGATGCTTTTGTAAATCCACTGCATATTTGCGATATTTCGGTAGATGATCAGGGGAGAAAGAGCCAGAGGTTCATAGGTGAAACAGTGACGGTCAATGTGAATCCGGATACCGGATATGTCCCGACAGCGTGGAAGACCGGAAAAGCAACAGTAAGAAAATACAGGAAGGATGCCGGAAATGAAATTTAATGAAAAGCAGATAGAGTTCATGAGAAACATTGGAATAGTGGTTGACTTTGAAAAGCTGTCTGATGCTGATCTGGTTCTCATAGAGGAAAAGGTCGCAGACAGACTTGAAACATCTGGGTTTGACGAGGATTATAATGTAACGGATGAAGGTAAGATGTGTGAGAGCATCCTTGATATGATTTAGAAAGCACTTTGCAGCAGATGCACGGTGCTTTTTTAGTGCACAGAACTTTGATGAATATTGTATATTAGGCATCCAATATGGGTGCCTTTTATATTGCCCGGAAGGGGGCGTTTATCCCTTCGAAAATATGTCCTGCCGTATGACATTTAAACTAGGCTTTGCAGTGGAGGATACCACATTTAAAAACGAGGCAAAAGAAAGGAGCTTGATATGGAATTTTTAAAAGAAATCTTAGGTGAAGCACTCTTTGCACAGTTCGAGGAGAAGATCAATGCCTACAACGGCAATGAAGCGAACAAAGACAGGCAGATCGAGATCGGGAACCTTGGATCAGGTGAATATGTCGGAAAGGGGGAATATGACGCACTGCAGGCAGTACTTGATGGCAAAGAAACCGAACTGAAAACAGCAAACGGTCTGATCGAAGATCTGAAGAAAGGGACCAAGGGTGATGAAGGACTGCAGAAAAAGATCATCGGATATGAAACAGAGGTGGCTGATCTTCAGAAGCAGCTGCAGGAAACCAAGCTGAAATCTGCGATCAAAGTCGCACTTTTGTCTGAGAAGGCTGTGGATGTTGATTATCTTACATTCAAACTGAATGAAAAGATGAACGAAAAAGGTGAAACCCTGGAGCTTGACGAAAATGGAAATATCAAAGGCTGGGATGCACTGAAGGATGGACTGAAGGTGCAATTCCCGAACATGTTTGAATCAGCAAGTGGAGGGAAACTGAAAGTCCTTGGTGATAACAGATTGCCGGATAATGAAGGTGATCGTGACAAGTCTGATCCCAAATCACTTGCAGATGCACTCCAACAGAGATTTGAAAAAAATGATTAAAAAGAAAGGTTAAACTGGTGAAGTTTATGGCTATGACATTAGCGGAAATGAAAGTCGGTATGGCCGACAAAGTAAGTCAGCAGATTGTTGACATTTTTTTGAGAAAATCTGAAATCCTTCAGATGCTGCCTTTTGATAACTGTGTAAGCCCTTCTGCGGGAGGCGGAAGCACCCTGACCTATTCCTATATGCAGAAAAAACTGCCTGCAACTGCAGAATTCAGAGCATTAAACAGTGATTACGCTGCATCCCAGGCAACGCTTGAGCCGAAAACAGCTATCCTGAAGATCTTCGGTGGAGCTTTTGAGATGGACCGTGTCCTGAAGAAGGCAGAAGGTAAATGGAATAACATGGCATATCAGTTCGAAGAAAAAATTGCGGCAGCAGTTTCCCTGTTCCATTACACGCTGATCAATGGTAATGGAACCACTAAGGAAAAAGAGTTTGACGGACTTGACAAGATGCTGGCGGGCACCACTTCTGAATTCAACACAGGAGAAGGCAGTGTGATCGATCTGTCTACCATGACAAGCGTGAAGGCGAACATGGATCAGTTTTATGAAATGCTTTCGAATCTGATCAAGAAAACCAATGCTGATGCGCTCCTTATGAATACTGATATGATCAGCAAGATTCAGACCATTGCAAGACTGCTTGGTTATAAGACCGATACAGAGGAAGCGTTTGGCAAAAAGGTTGTCTCTATGGATGGTGTCCGGTTCATGGATCTGGGGAATCATTACACAGTATCCGGAAAAGCCGGAGAAGAAGTTGTAACTGAAAATTCCTGCGTTAAGGCAGGGATCAGCAGAAACATTGGCGCTTCTGCAGCGGCAGTAACAGGACTGACTGATATTTATGCAGTCAAGTTTGATATTAACAATGGATTCCACGGAGCATCCCTGACGGGAACCAGTGCGATCACGTCTTATGTTCCCGACTTCAGCCAGCCCGGAGCAGTTAAGAAGGGTGAAGTTGAAATGGTTGCAGCAACCGTTCTGAAGAACACTGCCAATGCTGGTGTTCTGAGAAATATTAAGATCCTGTAATTGTTGAAACAAGGGGGAATGAGAATACATTCCCCTTTATAAGTTGAAAGGAAAAGGTGAATAATTATGGCAGCAAAAAAAGATTCTGTGAATGCAAAGAAATATAAGATCAGAGTTACTACGAATCCTGAGTTTTGCGGTATTGATGCCGGTGGAGTTCAGTTCGCACATGGCGAAGCGATCATTCCGGGAGGAAGAATGGTTGAGTGGTTCCGGGAACATAAAGGATATGAAGTCGTTGAAGTCGGAGAAGCTACTGAAGTCACTGAGGCTGCTGAATAATGAAGGGGGATCCCTGAAATGATAATGTCAGTTAAGGAATTCAAAGAATTTGTGCAGACTGATATGGCGGAACCGGTGCTTGAGGCAAAGCTTCAGGCACTGGAACTGCTGATCAGAAAGTACACAAATAACAACTTCCAGCAGCGCAATATCCGCTTCAGGTGCCAGGTAATGTCGACAAAGTTGTATCTGACAACGGATTTCCTGCAGGTGGGAGACACCATACAGATATCAGAATCTATGTACAGCGATGGCGTATATGACATCAAAAAAATAGCAGATGGATTTATTACCGTTGGGAAAAAACTGTTCGATGAAGCAGAGGTCCTTGTGACAAAAGTAGAATATCCCATTGATGTAAAAATGGGTGTCGTTAATATGATGAAGTGGGACATGGAGAACCGTGATAAGGTTGGAATCCAGTCGGAGACGATCTCCAGGCATTCTGTGACCTATTTCAACATGGATGGTGATAATTCCCTGATGGGATATCCAAAGTCCCTGCTGGGCTTCCTGAGACCTTATAAGAAACCAAGATTTTAAGGGGGATTGATGTGATATGATAGGCGGCAATACAACAGCACAGATTCAGATCAGCACATCGGAAAAGAATGAGATCGGTGAAATGGTGCAGTCATGGGAGATTGCAGATACTATCACCGGATTCCTCGATCTGTCTTCCGGTGACAGCAAATATACCAGTTACAATGCAAAGATACAGGAATCAACGCATGTGTTTATTGCTGACTGGAAGCAGCTGGCAGCAGTAAAGGCAGAAAACAGCCGACTGGTGGATGAAGATGGTCTTGTGTATGATATTTTGCTGATCGATGATCCAATGAAGCTCCACAGGCAGCTTGAGATCTATCTTAAATTTACAGGAGGACAGTGATATGGCAACAATCCAGTTTACGGATAACAGCGCACAGGTCAAGGCCGCTTTGGACGGTGCCATAGTTGCTTATCTGTATGAGGCAGCAGGAGAGCTGGAAGCACAGACCAAAAGAAACACCCGTGTTGATACCGGCAATACGAAGTCGAGCTGGTCATATCATGTGGATGAAGCCGCCGGGAAAGCGGTAGTCGGTTCCACGTTAGAAAATGCCATCTGGGAAGAATTCGGTACAGGTGAGTACGCCCTCCATAATGATGGCAGAAAAGGCGGCTGGAAGTACCAGGATGCGAAAGGCGGCTGGCATCATACCTACGGTAAAAAGCCGAACAGAGCTTTTCAAAAAGCTTTTAATTCGCTGAAGAATAAACTGATCCAGAGGGCTGAAAAAATCCTGAAAGCGAGGATGAAATGAGTAAGGAAGCATTGAAAACCATATCCAGAGCCATGGATGCCCTTGAACTGAAATACGGATTCATGGAGTACATAGTTCCCGGAGGAGAAGAACCACCGAAAACGTATTTCACCGGGGAATACCAGGAGACAGAACCGATCAGTGAAGATGGCCTGCAGGAAACGCAATTCATTTTGAACGGATTCAGCAGAGAACCATGGATTAGCCTAGAGAATGCCAAAGAAAAAATCAGTAAGTATTTTAATAAAGTATCCGGCAGAACGGTCATTGCTGAAAATGGATCAGCGGTGGCTGTTTTTTATGGCAGCAGTCTGGTTATCCCAACGGAGGATGCAGAACTGAAAAGAATTCAGATCAACCTAACAATTAAAGAATGGAGCGTGATTTAAATGAGAAAATCAGGAATTAACAGTCAGACCCCCAATGACTTCCTGTTGGGTGCAGGTGTTGTATTCAAAAACTTCAAATATGAATACAGCAAAGTAGAAGATGCAAAAGACGGTGCATTAGAGGTGGTGTCAGACGAAACCCCGGAAACAGACAAAACGATCCAGTTGAAAAAGATTACTAATCCCGGTGTATCCTTCATTAGCAAAGCTGAAGGATATGAAAATCCGACTGTCGGTGATTATGTCATGGGAACCTGGACAGATGGGGAAGATCATGTACTGGGAGCAACCAACGGGGGCAATAAGCTGTCTATCGTTCCCGAGATCACACCTATCGAGGTGGACGGAGCGGTTGTAGAGATCAAGGGACTGAACCAGAAGACAGGCGAAACAGGTACCCTTGAAGTGAACCTTGCGCAGCACACCGTTGACTCCATCAAACGTGCGATTGTCGGTAAGGAAGTAGAAAGCCTGATCAAGGGTTATACGCAGATCCAAACTAAGAGCCTGATCGAGCTGTCTGATTACCTTGACAACATTGCGTACGTCGGGACCATGACAGACGGAACAGAGATCATTGTAATCATGGAGAATGTAATCTGTTCTTCCGGACTCGAAGTGGAAGGAAAGAACAAAGAAACGTCCGTTGTAACTACTACATTCAAGGCAACGGCGGATTTTAAAAGCGGAGTGTATGACACGCTGCCTATTTATATTTTCTATCCCAATAAGACCAGAGCAACGGAATAAGAAAGGACCGATAACCTATGAGCAAATCAACGAAAGAAGCGAAAACTGAAGAATCTGCAGTAAAGGAACCGGTGGAAGAGGTGATCGAAAGACCGTATACCTTGCGGAAATTCAAAGATGGCGATCTGTTTCTGATTCTTCAGATTCTAAAGAAAATCGGAATCAAAGATTGCAAAGAAGCCTTCCTGCAGGTGGCATCAGGAGAAAAGACAGTGCGGCAGATTGGGATCCTGGCATCATTTGACCTTGCTGATATTCTGATCGGCAATCTGACCAAAGCAGAAGATGAGATCTATTCCCTGTATTCTGACATCTCTGGGATCCCGGTGGATGAAATGAAAGATATGGAATTCGGTACACTGCCTTTGATGATCTATGATTCCTTCAGCGAGGTCAAGAACACCTCTTTTTTCAAGGTGCTTTCCAGATTGCTCTAGTAGGAGAATATGAATTCATGGATTTGCTGTACTCCCGGTATAGCAATCCACTTGAATTCATGCATCTGTACACCGAACAAGGGCGGTTTGGGGAGTTTGTTACAGAAATCCTCGAAATGGATCAAAAAAGGAAAACTGAAGCTGCCAAAAAAGACGATGAACAGAAGCTGTGGGAGATCTATTTACACAGCATGGCGGATAAGCCATTCAATGACTGGAAAAAAGATGTTTTAAGCAATAACGCAGGCAGTCAGAAACCGGTATCCCTATCAATGGATGAGGCACAGGTTGAAAACGCAAAACAACAGGCTAGGGGTATCTTACAGAGATTTTCCCCGGGATAAGAGCGCACGGAGTTCCGTGCGTTTTTTTATGCAAAAAATGAAAGAAGGGGGTGAAACCTATGGAGCTGTTCAAGCTTTTGGGAACCATTGCGATAACCAATGAGGATGCCAACAATGCGATTGATGAGACAACAGGAAAAGCTGAAAAGTCGGAAGGAAAAATGTCTTCTGCGTTTAAAAAGATCGGTGCGGCAGTGGCAACATATTTTTCTGCAAAAGCTATTGTTGATTTTGGCGCAGCCTGTGTAAGCACAACCGCATCGTTCGAGGATGCCATGCTTAAAGTGCAGTCCCTTTCCGGAGCAACCAAGGACGAATATCAGAAATTAACAGATGCGGCATTGGAATACGGATCAACCACTGCGTGGACATCCAAGGATGTTGCTGATGCAATGGGATATATGGCACTGGCCGGATTCGATACCAATGAGATCCTGAAATCTACATCAGGCATGCTTTCCCTCGCATCTGCCTCCGGCGAACAATTGGCAACGGTCACGGACATTCTGACGGATTCTATGACAGCTTTTGGGGATGGGGCTGATCAGGCTTCCCGGTATGCGGATGTGCTTGCAACAACGCAGGCAAAATCAAATACAACGGTTGGTCTGCTGGGTGAGGCATTTAAGTATGTAGCACCCCTTGCGGGATCCTATAAATATGAACTGGAGGATGTATCTACCGCCCTCGGAATGATGGCAAATGCTGGTGTTAAGGGATCTATGGCGGGTACATCGCTATCATCTATTATCACGAGACTGGGAACGGATACGGATGGATGTCGGGAGACCATCGAAGCACTGGGAGTTGAGTTTTACAACAGCGATGGAAGCGCCAGAAACCTGTCTGACGTGCTGATAGATCTGTCTGATGCGACAAAGGATATGGATGTTGCACAAAAATCTGCACTGGCCAAAACGGTGGCAGGCCAGGAAGCACAGAAAGGTCTGCTTGCAATCCTCAACCAGGGATCTGATGCGTATAAGGAACTGAACAAACAGATCAGGGAAGTCGGAGCATCGACGGAGTCCGAAGCAAAAGCAATGGCCGACAACATGGAATCCGGTATTGGCGGTGCGATAAGGTCAATACAATCTGCCTGGGAAGGATTCCAGATAAAAATCGGACAAAAACTGCAGGTGGCAGCAGAACCGGCTATCAGGAGATTTGCATCGTTTGTCACAGACAAAGCGATTCCTGCGGTGGATACAATCTCGGAGAAGGTTGAGAGTTTTTCAGAAAGCGCAAATGAATTTTTATCCCCGTTAATAGATGCATTCAGAAATCTGGGCGGTGCTATTTCTGCAGACGCTGAAAGTTCAACGTTTTTGCAGGATGCTTTTTCCGGTGCCGCAGCGATCATAGGCAATGTGTGGAATACGGTCGGGCAGCCTGTTTTTGATGCATTAGTATCCGGGATCAATTGGCTGGCAGATAACTGGGGACCTATATCTGATGCTGTTTCGGAATCCTTCTCAACCATGATGGAAATAATGTCGACGGTTTGGAACAATATCGGGAAACCTGTTTGGGATATGATTTTCTTTGTAATCTCAGAAGTGGCAGGAATGTTTCAGCGGCATATGCCTGAAATCATGAAATTTTTTAACGAAGCAGCTGCAGGAATCAAAGATACATGGGACAAACATCTAAAGCCTGCTCTTAAGGCCATTGGCGATATGCTGAGGAATGATGTAATGCCGGCATTCGAGTTTGTGTTTAAGACGATCATTGAGCCTTTGATTGAAACGGTATTCCAGACGATTGGAAGGCTGTGGAATGGTACTTTGAAGCCGATCTTCGACGGAATCATTGATTTCCTAGCAGGTACATTTACCGGAGACTGGAAAAGAGCATTCACGGGAATCCTAAACATTGTCACAGGAATATTTAATGCGATTCTGACGGCGATAGAAACACCCATGAATCATGCAAAAAATGTGGTGAATAGGGCAATAGAGTACATCAAAGAAAAATTTAACTTTGAATGGTCATTACCGCAGCTGAAGTTACCACATTTCAGCATTTCAGGATCCTTCAGCCTGAACCCGCCATCGGTACCGTCATTTGGAATCGAATGGTATAAGAAGGCAATGAATGATCCTGTGATCATGAATAGCCCTACAGCGTTTGGAATCAATAAGAATGGTCAGATCATGGCAGGAGGCGAAGCCGGATCGGAAGTGGTTTCCGGAAAAGATACTCTGCTGCAGCTGATATCCCAGGCTGTCAGTGAAAAGAATCAGGAAATCATTGATACGATCAACAGACTGTTGGAATTCCTGATGATGTATATTCCGGAACTGGCCGGAATGAAGGTGGTACTGGATTCCGGTGCATTGGTCGGAGAACTTGCACCGAAAATGGATGAAGAACTTGGAAGACTGGCCACAAAAAACGGAAGGGGGATTTAATAAATGAATGGTGTAACATTTGGAGAAAAGCACAGTTTTGAAGATTTTGGACTGATTCTCTCTTCGAAATCCATCAGTCCCCCTGAGCCACAGACAAAGCTTGTGACAGTCCCACTGCGTGATGGCACTATTGATCTGACGGAATCACTGACGAATGACGTAAAATACAATGACAGAATGCTTTCCATGTCATTCAGCGTGATCGATCAGGTCAATATGTGGCCGAAGAAAATTTCAGCAATAGAAAATTTCCTTCACGGGCGGAGGATGAAGATCATATTTGATGATGATTGTGCATTCTACTACATCGGACGACTGAAAGTAAATAATTTTGAATCTGACAAGTCCATTGGAAAAATCGCAATCGAAGGAACTGTTGATCCATACAAATATGACGTTGTATCCAGCAATGACGATTGGCTGTGGGATCCTTTCGATTTCGACGATGGGATCATAAATGCGTATGGAAATATTTCTGTCTCTGGAAGCGAAGTCGTATCTTTGATCGGAAGAAGGAAAAAGGTGTGTCCCATGATTACAGTGTCAAAAGATATGACAGTTACATTTGAAGGGAATGCATATAACCTGAAGACAGGGACCAATAAAATATATGAAATATTGATTTCTGAGGGTGAAAACACACTAACCTTTACAGGGACGGGAACGGTATCTATTGATTACACGGGAGGAAGCCTATAAATGTATAAAGTATATATGGACAATAATTTGATGTATGATCCCAGAATAGAAGAACTTGCTTTGATCAACCCGGTTGTTAAGCTGGAAGAAAACAAAGCAGGTTCTTTTTCCTTCACGGTATCCCCAGACCATCCACGCTATGATGCCATAAAGAGAAGAAAATCTGTGCTGCAGGTATTTGATGACGAGGAACAGATTTTCAGCGGAGTTTGCACGGAAATTGAAAGCGATTTTTATAAGCAGAAAAAAGTGTATTGTGAAGGCGAATTGTCATATCTGAATGACTCGATACAGCGGCAGGCGAGATATCAGAAAATGACGGTGCGAGGTCTGTTGGAAAAATACATTTCCATTCACAATGCACAAGTGGAAGCGGAAAAGCGGTTCAACGTTGGAATTGTGACAGTGACGGACAGCAATGATTCGCTGTACCGATTCACAAATATGCAGAGCACAATGCAGGAGCTGAAGGAAGATCTGGTTGATGATCTGGGAGGTTATTTCAGGGTAAGACATCAGAACGGGGTTAAATACCTGGATTATCTGGCCGACAGCATGATTACAAATTCGCAGGTGATCAGGCTTGGCGAAAATCTCGTGGATTTTAAGAGCAATCTTGACACAGATGAAATAGCCACAGCAATCATCCCGTTAGGGGCAAAGTTAGATGAAACTGCCGTTGAGGGACTTGAAACCCGGCTTGATATCAAATCAGTGAATAATGGACTTGACTATGTTTATAGTGCGTCTGCGGTAGAGAACTTTGGTTGGATCTACAGAGTCGTGGAATGGGACGATGTTACCCTCCCCGCCAACCTGAAGAGTAAAGGGCAAAAGTACTTGTCTGATGTGCAGTTTGAGAACATGGTCATCGAAGCGAAAGCAATTGACTTACACTTTGTGGATGGTGCATACGAGAGGTTTAAACTGTCTGATCAGATCAGGGTGGTATCACCGTCACATGGCCTTGATAGATTTTTCAGGCTCACAAAGCAGACCTTGAACCTTACAAATCCCGAAAATGACACAATTACGCTTGGAAAGACAGAGAAGGTGTCCTTATCTGCCAAGACTGTGTCTGCCAATGAATCAATCAAAAAAACAATAGAATCTATTGTGCCATCGTCGAAGCTGCTGAAGCAGGCAAAAGACAATGCAACGGATCTGATCACGTCGGCTATGGGTGGCTATGTGTATAAAACTAACAGCGAATTGTACATCATGGACACCGATAATCCGGATACTGCCAAAAAGGTTTGGCGGTGGAACATCAACGGCCTGGGGTATTCTGCTACGGGCATCAATGGACCGTACGGGCTTGCCATGACAATGGATGGAAAAATTGTTGCTGATTTTATCAGCACCGGAACCATGTATGCGGACAGGATCAAAGGTGGAACGTTATCGCTGGGTGGAGCTGACAATGGCAACGGATTGATCCGTGTGTATGATGCAAATGGCAATGTTGTAGGATTCTGGGATAACAGTGGAATCCGGATGCAGAACAAAGATGCAAGCAATGCCTGCGATATCAATGATGGATACATATATTTCATCAAGGATGGCATCAACAATGGTGGAGTAGGTGCCAATGACTTGATCACAGCAGGGCAGGCACTGAAAACTGTAACCTTTAAAGCTTACGGGGATGTAATTGTCTTTTCACACAATAACAAGCCGTATTACGTTATCAATCCCAATAATAAAGAATTGACTGACAACAGATACACGGATGCGCACTATTTCAAAGGGAGCGTTCGCACAACCGGAAATATTAATGCAAATGGAAAGGTTTCCGCAAAAAGTTTAGAGGGTGGAAGCTTATATGTTAACGGTCTGAATATTGGTACAGGATCATATGATTCAGATTCTGCGATTTTAGTAAATTGTGGTCTCTATGCCTACGGATCCCTGGGATGCTCCGGAACAAAATATAGAGTTGTGGACACTGAAAATCACGGAAAAGTTGGACTGAATGCTTTTGAAACCGCAGAAGCTTATTTCTCGGATCTGGGAAGCGGAATTATTGACGAATCCGGAGTAGCAACCATTTGCTTTGATGAAGTCTTTAAAGAAACTATTGAGCAGGATGCAGAGTATCAGGTATTCCTTTCAAGGACGTCACCGGCACAGGCAGAGTGGATCGAAAAACAGAATGGATATTTTGTTGTGCACGGGGAGCCCGGAGCAACATTTGACTGGATGCTCTGTTGCAAACAGAAAGGATATGCAGATGTCCGCCTGGCACCGGTGAACATCGTAGAACCCAAGAAGGAGAGTGAAATAGATGGCTAATATATCTACTTTTTTACAGGCAATAATGTCGGCACGTTACGGAAAGGATGTCCGCCAGTCTATACATGATGGCATAAAAGCCATTAATGATGAAGTCGCAGCGGATAAGAATGAAGTTATAGCGAGTAAAGAAGCTGCAGAGAATGCAGCCACGGCGGCATCCACGAGTGCGCAGGAGGCATCTGCATCGGAAAGTGCTGCAAAGAAAAGCGAGACTGCGGCAGCGGCCAGTGAGTCGGCGGTATCCACGAGTGCACAGAAAGCATCTGCATCGGAAAGTGCTGCAAAGAAAAGCGAGACTGCAGCAGCAGCCAGCAAGTCGGCAGCATCCACGAGTGCACAGACGGCCATTGACAAGGCTACTCTTGCCAAGTCATATGCGGTTGGCGGAACAGGAACAAGAGCAGGAGAAGACACTGATAATGCCAAGTACTACATGACACAGGCAGAAAAGCAGACCGGCGGAATCCCCACGAAATTAAGCCAGCTTGAGAATGATGCAGGGTTTATTGCGGAAGATGGGGACGGAAGCGGTCTTACCGTTGGATTTACGGAAGCAGCGGCAAGGGAAAACATTGCCAGTGGTGAAAATACAGGTACCCTTATGGGGAAAATCAAGAAGTGGCTGGCTGATCTGGCAGCAGCTGCCTTTATGCAGGTAATTACATCGTATGCTGACCTGATGGCCGGTACCGCATTGGATAATTACCTGATAGGAGCAGCGGCAGCAAAGGAAGGGTTTACTGAGTTAAATAGCAAGTTAGAAACTACAACTGAAGCGACTTCCCATGATAATATCACTGGTATATTCACATACACCAAAATCGGTAATATATGTATTGGATGTGGTACATTAACGGTAACAAGTGATATAGATGCATACTCCGCTATAGTTAGTAATCTACCACAAACGTATACAGGTAATCCTTATCCTGGTGCCTTTGTTGCAGAGGATAATACTTATAATGATTTTTATATCAATGGTTCAGCAATCGTAAACCGTAAGCCCGTATCAAAAGGGCATATGTTGAGGCTATCGTGTGTCTATATGTGTCAATAATTATTTAGCCGGTGCAAATGCGAGATTATATGTACCACTCGATCCAAATATAACGGAGTCTCCGGATGCAAATGGAATACATACCGCTATAGGTTTTTCTGATGATGTACATAATGCCAAGAAATAATTTGCATTCTTGGATGATCGGATAGATGCCCAGCCATTCACTGCACCCTGTATTGTTCCAATTACATATCCATTAGTCATACAAGTGTAATTAGATTGTATGGCTACAGCAGATTGATAGTCAGGAGCAATTAACTTGCCATTTAGTGTAGTAGATCAGACGGCGGGTGCAGCCGTAAGAGCACCAGAAAGGAGCCCTCATGGGTTACATAAAGTTTAAAAATAAAAAGACCGTATCAAAGGTCATCGTATCAGAGGAGAGCCCTCATGTGATCCGCATCACCGGAGACGGCCTCACAGTAAATACTGACGGCTTCCGGCTCTACCTGGATGAGGGATGCAAATATCCGCTTGACAACGGTGAGTATGCGGCATATACCACGCTGTACCGCAAGGGCGACGGCTGGTATGAGCTGTCCGATGACGGCTCCGTATATATTGAGCAGGTTGCACCGGTGCAACCTGAACCGACCGAGGAGGAGCTTGCAGAGCTGGCTAGACAGCAGCAGATCAGTCAGGTGACCGCTCAGATTGATGGTCTTAAAGCACAGATCGCCGCCAGTGACTATAAGGTAATCAAGACCTATGAGTACACACTTCTTGGCGAGCAGACCGAGTACGATATGGAGGCTGTCCATGCAGAGAGACAGGCTCTCCGTGACCAGATCAATAGCCTAGAGACCCAGCTGGCAGATCTGACAGCAGAGTAGGAGGTTGCCTATGAGAGTGAGAGACGGTCCTATCCAAAACTACATAGTAACCAAGAGCCATGAGCCGATTGCTTCCTTCCGGAGGTGACCGGCTCATTATATTAAGGAGACTGATATGGCAACAGAAATCATTGTGGCACTGATCGGCTGCGCAGGAAGTGCAGCAGGTGCTTTTTGCGGGATCATGGTCAATACAAAATTGACTACATATCGGCTGGAACAGCTTGAGAAAAAAGTGGATAAGCATAACACGGTCATAGAGCGCACATTTAAACTGGAGGAAGCGCAGGCGGTTATGCAGGAACAAATTAAGGTAGCAAATAATAGAATCAAAGATTTGGAAAGAGAGGAAAAAGAATGAGTACAAGTACAATCATGGTAATTATTTTGGCAGTGCTGACGGCACTGGTAGTAGGCACCTTTTTATGGGTGTATATCCGTGACAAGACGATTGATGAAATCAGAGTGGATGTATATCACCTGTTCCTGAAAGCGGAGCATGAATTCAAGAAATCCGGATCTGGAAAACAGAAGATGAAGTATGTAGTAAGTCAGGCTAGAAAACTTTTGCCTTCATGGCTGCAGTATTTTCTTACTGATGATTTTTTGGAAAGCGTTATTGAACAGTGGTTTCGCGCAGTGAAGGATCTGCTAGATGACGGCAAACTGAATGGATCAGAGGAGGAATAAGCCATGATGAAAGGTATTGACGTAGCAAAATGGAACGGGAACATCGACTGGAATAAGGTAAAGGCAGCAGGTGTAGAATTTGCAGTTTTGAAGGTTATCAATAAGTCCAACAAGACCGAAGAGGCATTTGTCAGAAATTATGCTGGAGCAGCTGCACAGGGACTGCCCATTGATGTCTACAATTATCTGTACACCATAACAGAGACGGCAGCGAGGACAGCGGCCAAAGCAGTGGTAAACACACTCGCCGGCAGAAAGGTCGGCAAGGTGTGGGCGGATGCTGAGGATACCTGTCTCAAAAACAAAGGTATTAAACTGATCAGAATTTTGAATGCCTACAAGGAAGTGATAGAGGCAGCAGGCTATGAGTTTGGGGTGTATACCGGGTTGTCTTTTTATAACAGCTATATTAAACCGTACAAAGATTATATTGACTGTGATTTTTGGATCGCACGATATCCGTCCACTAAGGATATGACAATCACTATGGATCCACCTGCATCCAAAAAACCGGCCATCTGTCATAATCTTTGGGGCTGGCAGCATTCTAGCCGTGGCAGAGTGCCTGGCATCGGCGGATATGTAGATCTGGATATCTGCTATACAATGGTGGGCAGTAATGGTACCGTGCAGTCCACTACGGCATATTATCCCAGATATACCGGTACGTCTGGATCCATCGTGGCAGCACTTAATGCTGTCGGGGTAAACTCCAGCTACGCAACGAGGAAGTCGATTGCAAAAGAAAACGGTATTACTGGTTATGTCGGATCCGCAAAGCAGAATACACAGATGTTGACACTGCTGAAAAATGGTAAGCTTAAAAGAATCTGATTAGAGGAGACGGAGAACATGAAGGTGTGTTCTCCGTCTTTTTGTGTGAAAACTATTACACGAGAAGCTGATATCAAAGCGTAAAATGAAATGCTATCATAAATACAGAAAATGTCAATAAAAAAAAGATGTAAAAATGCACAAAAATAGACTATGTATGTTGACTTAAATGTATAAATATGGTAAAAATAAATTAAACAGAGGGTTATGTAGGGGGAAGACATAATGGGAAAATGTGGCTATATTTAATGTGGGTTCATAATATGAATTCGCATTTTTTTATTTATTGTATGTTTAAGGAGAAAATACCTTGTGAAACCGGATAAAGAATTAGAAAAACAACTAAAAAATGCGACAGCGCTGCATGACGAGTATACGAAAGCAAAGGATAAACTGAGAGAAATTTTTTATAACGTGTATGATCAGGCAACAATAGTGTCATTGTTGGATGTGATACAAAAATATGGTCATCCTATAGAGAAAGATTTCGCTGAAAAATTTGCGAGCGACTATAAAAATGGAAATTTTGATGAAGTTGAAATAGATATGCTTAGAAATTTAATGAGGCGATATCAAGAGCAGGTGATTAAAAAGTTGAATGAGGAGGAGTGATAATGGTTTCTTACGTATATAAGAACGGAAAAAAAACAAAAAACTTCCTCAGAGATAAATTGAAAAAAATTTATAATTTAGAAGTTTTAGATGAATCTCCAAAAGAATTGATGTTAGGAAATAAAAAGATTTTGTTTTATATTAATGATAGATATACAGATATTTTACTGATGGATGAAGACACAAATATAAACGAGGTAAGGAAAATATTTAGGGGATAAAAAGATGAAAAAAAACAGAACAAAAGCTGAAGACATAATAAAAAAATATGGTCAAATAGATATAATAAGAGAAGAAAAAGAGTTTGATGCAATGATTTATAAGTGCAAGTTAGATAAAGTGATTTCTGATAGTACGTTAAATGCATTAGACACTTTGAATTTTATGATTGCAATTAGAGAAGAAGGCACTTCTTTTATGTTTTTATTTAATATTTCTTCTAAGTCGTCCTATGGTGAGGAAGCCTATAATTTATTGAATGAAATAAATGAGAAGATTGTTTATGGAAAATTTACAATAGACAGTGAAGAAAAGATAATGTGGAGTGTTGCATTTGAAGCAGAAACATTAACGGAAGAGGAATTTAAAAGCTATTTGCAAAGTTGCATTGTAGGTGTGATAGATTTGGTAGTGAAAAGTAGAAGGGAAGACAATGTCTGAGGAAAGAAACAATGATAGTAATTGGGTTGTAACATTGGCTCTTGTGGTTGCCTTCATAGTAATTAGATTATTTGCAAACACACCTATGTGGGCGGCTTGGATAAATTTTTTCTCAATAATATTAGTACTTGGTGTTATAAATCAAAAAATACAAAAGTGCCTTAATGCAAGAGATGAAACCATTAAAGTATTTGAAAAACAAAAATTATCTTATAGAAGGACAAGAAACATTTTGTTTATAGTATTAGTACTGGCAATTGGTACATATAGCATAGCAATTAACATAAATGACTATATTAAGGAAAACTCAGCTGTGATTAATGACATAATTTCCTTTATATCTATTGGAATATCAATAGAAGATGATTTTATAGTCAGCAAAACAACTAAGTATTACAAATACAAGAAGATAATTTAAAGAAAAATAAGGATGTATTCAATAAAAAGAAGAATTGCTTTTGTGATTCTTCTTTTTATTTGCAAAAAAATAGTAGCTGTATTTCCAATCACGGTGGTGCGAACCCCGGGGCCACCTATAATGGAAGAAAAGAAAGTGAGGATGCGCTGGCACTGACACTGGCGGTGGGAAGCATCTTAGAAGAAAACGGAGTGGATGTGTATTACACCCGGACCACAGATATCTATGAGTCCCCCTATCAGAAGGCACAGGAGGGAAATGAGGTGGGAGGAGATTATTTTGTCTCGATCCATCGCAATTCCAGTCCTTATCCGAACCAGTACAGTGGAGTGGAGAGTTTAGTCTACAACCGCTATGGAGCGGCAGCCAGGATGGCGTACAACATCAATGCCGGACTGGAGCAGGTGGGGTTCGTAAATCTGGGAGTGAATGAAAGACCGAATCTGGTGGTGCTCAACAGCACAAATATGCCGGCTGTGCTGATAGAAGTGGGATTTATCAATACGGATGCGGACAACGAACTCTTTGACAGCCGGTTTGACGAGATCGCCCGGGCTATTGCCGACGGCATTCTGGAGAGCATCTGATTTTACCTAATTCTTACAAATAAATTACCGGACTGTGATATTATGTGAATTTCCCCCATGTTAGTATGATTGCGTAATCAAGAGAAAGAAAAACAAAAACATGGAGGACATTATTATGAGAGTAAGACACAGCAAATTATTAGCTCTGATCGGAGCAGGAATATTAGCAGTAACCGCATTGGTTGCATGCGGTAACGGTGATGCAGCCACAGCACAGCCTTCCGCAGTAGAGAGCAGCGCAGCAGAAAGCACTGTGGCAGAGAGCAGCGCAGCAGCACCTGCTGAGACCACCACAGATCTGTCCGGCAGCATTTCCATGGTAGGAAGTACTTCTATGGAGAAATTAGCCAATGCACTGAGCGAAGCTTTCATGGAAGAACATCCTGATGTAACTGTAACCGCTGAATTCGTAGGATCCGGTGCGGGTATTGAAGCTGTTACCAACGGAACCACAGATATCGGTAACTCTTCCAGAAGCTTAAAGGATGAGGAAAAGGCAGCAGGCGTTGTAGAGAACGTAGTAGCTATCGATGGTATTGCAGTATGTGTAGACCCTGCTAACGAAGTAGCAGATCTGACCAAAGAGCAGTTGACCAACATTTACAATGGCACAGTTACCAACTGGAAAGAAGTTGGCGGTGCAGATGAGCCTATCATCGTGATCGGTCGTGAGGCAGGTTCCGGTACCAGAGGCGCGTTCGAAGAGCTGGTTGATCTGGTAGACGGCTGCAAATATGCAAACGAACTGGATAGCACCGGTGCTGTGATCGCAAAAGTGGCATCTACTCCCGGAGCTATCGGATACGCTTCCCTGGATGCACTGGATGACAGTGTTAAGGCACTTTCCCTGGAAGGTGTAGAAGCTACCGCAGAGAATATCAAGGCCGGTAACTATTTCCTGAGCAGACCCTTCGTAATGGCTACCAAGGGTGAGATCTCCGAGCAGAACGATCTGGTACAGGCATGGTTCGATTTTGTACTGGGTGACGAAGGACAGCAGGTTGCTTCCGAAGTTGGTCTGATCACAGTAAAATAATAGCCCGACACAGAAAAAGGAAAAAAGCGATGAATAGTGGAACACACGCTTCCGTAATGGGAAACAGAAAAAATAGAGCGGTCGTTGAAACTGTGGCACAAATAGTATTTACCATTTGTGCCTTCTTCGCCGTACTGGCGGTAGTTTCTATCACCTTATATATGATCATCAGCGGTACCCCCGCTATTATGAAAGTAGGTCTGGGAGAGATCCTGTTCGGCACGGAATGGATGCCAACGGCGGCAGATCCGAAATTCGGTATTCTGTGGGTTATCCTGACTTCCATCGTCGGTACGACGCTGGCTATCCTGCTTGGTGTGCCCATCGGCGTGCTGACGGCAGTATTCCTGGCAGAGGTGGCACCCAGACCCTTAGCTGCCATTGTAAAGCCTGCGGTAGAGCTGTTAGCTGGCATCCCTTCCGTTATCTACGGACTGTTAGGAATCTACTTACTGAATCCTCTCATGTATAAATTAGAAAGACTGATCTTCCAGGGATCCACGACACACCAGTTCACCGGCGGTGCAAACCTGCTGTCAGCCGTGATCGTACTGGCGATCATGATCCTGCCCACTGTGATCAATATCAGTGAGACTTCCATCCGGGCGGTTCCTGCAGGAATCAAATCCTCCTCTCTGGCCCTGGGAGCCTCCCATGTACAGACTATTTTCCGCTCCATCCTTCCGGCAGCAAAATCCGGTATCGTGACGGCTATCGTTCTGGGAGTGGGACGTGCCATCGGCGAGGCTATGGCGATCACACTGGTATCCGGTAGCAGCGTCAATGTGCCGTTGCCATTTAACTCCGTGCGATTCCTGACCACAGCTATTGTCAGCGAGATGGGATATTCTTCCGGACTGCACAGACAGGTGCTGTTCACCATCGGACTGGTGCTGTTTGTATTTATTATGATCATCAATATCGTATTGAATAAAATACTGAAAAAGGGGGCGGATGACAATGAATAAGGACACCTTATATGTAAAAAGAAAACGCCCCACAGACATGCTTTTGCTGGCAGCCATTTATGTCTCTGCCACACTGGCGGTGGCACTTTTACTGGGAATTATCCTGTATGTCTTCGTAAAGGGCATCCGCACCGTTAACTGGGCATTTTTAACGACGGTGACCAGTGCCAGAAAGCAGACCACCGGTATTGCGGGCAACCTGTTGAATACCCTGTACATCATCGTGATCACTCTGTTGATCGCGACCCCCATCGGCGTGGGAAGTGCCATTTATCTGAATGAATATGCAAAACCCGGCAAGCTGGTCTCCATCATTGAGTTCACCACGGAGACACTGTCCGGTATTCCTTCTATTATTTTCGGCCTGTTCGGTATGATCTTTTTCGGAGAGACTTTGGGCTTCGGCTATTCACTGCTCACCGGTTCCTTTACCCTGACATTGATGGTACTGCCCCTGATCACAAGAAATACGCAGGAAGCATTGCGCACCGTGCCGGACAGTTATCGTACCGGTGCGTTGGGAATGGGATCCACGAAATGGCATATGATCCGGACGATCCTTCTGCCGTCTTCCATGCCAGGTATCGTCACCGGTATCATTCTGGCACTGGGACGTATCGTGGGAGAGTCTGCGGCTCTGTTGTTCACTGCGGGAAGCGACTACAAGCTGCCGAAGTTCACCGGAGTTTTCGGAGACAATCTGGCAAAGCTGGCTCACAAGGCCATGGAGTCTGGTGGTACTCTGACCATCGAATTGTATTTACAGATGCAGAAGGGACAGTATGATAATGCTTTCGGTATCGGTTGTGTTCTGATCATTATCGTATTGATCCTGAACCTCCTGACCAAGCTGGCGGCGAATAAGCTGAGACGAGAGTAAGAGAAATCACAAGAAGGAGAAAATATATGGCTAACAGTAAAATATCCGTGGAAAACTTAAATCTCCATTATGGAGAGAACCACGCACTGAAAGATGTAAATATGGAGATCGCAGACCACGCCATTACCGCATTTATCGGTCCCAGCGGCTGCGGCAAATCTACTTTTCTACGTTGCCTGAACCGGATGAATGACCTGGTGGACGGCTGCAGAGTCGAAGGAAAAGTAATTCTGGATGGAGAGGACATTTACGATAAGCGGGTGGATACCACATTGCTTCGTAAAAAGGTCGGCATGGTATTCCAGCAGCCCAACCCTTTTCCCATGTCCATTTATGACAACATCGCCTACGGTCCCAGACTGCACGGCATCAAGAATAAAAAGGAACTGGATGAAATCGTGGAGCGTTCTCTGCAGGGTGCCGCTATCTTTGAAGAGGTAAAGGATCGCCTGCACAAATCCGCGTTGGGACTGTCCGGTGGACAGCAGCAGAGACTGTGTATTGCCAGAGCACTGGCAGTATCTCCGGAGGTACTTTTGATGGATGAACCCACCTCCGCACTGGACCCGATCTCCACGCTAAAGATCGAGGAACTGATGGAGACACTGAAGAAAAAATACACCGTGGTCATCGTAACCCACAATATGCAGCAGGCAGCCCGTGTGTCGGATGACACCGCATTTTTCCTGGTAGGGGAAGTCATAGAGAAAAATGCAACCTCCGAGATCTTTGCAAGACCTCAGGACAAACGGACAGAAGACTACATCACCGGACGGTTTGGATGATTTTGGATGAGAAGATAGGAGGAATGGGAGATGTCACCCAGAGTATTATTTGAACAGGATCTTGAGACTTTGAAAAATAAAGTATCTGAGATGGGAGAGCATGCGGAGATCAGTTATGACCGTATGGCGTATGGAATTCGTGAGAACAAAGAAGACATTCTGAAGACGCTGTTGAATACAGATCATACCATGGTGGATATGCAGCGAAGTATAGAAGCTATGTGTCTGAGCCTGCTGACCAGACAGCAGCCGGTGGCCAGAGATATGCGTCTGGTATCCGCAGCGCTGAAAGTGGTACCGGATATTGAACGGATCGGAGACCATGTGGCAGATATTGTGGAACTGTACCTGCGTATGGGCAACATGAATCCCGAAGGAAAACAGGAACATCTGTTGCTGGAGATGATGGAAGAAGCCAAGGAGATGATCCACAATTCGGTGGAGGCATTTGTGGAAGGTGATGAGGCAAATGCAAGAAAAGTAGTAGAACATGATGATGTGGTAGATGATCTCTTCAACGAAGTCAAAACGGGAATGATGCAGGCTATCAGAGAGCAGAGCCTGGATGCGGATCGTGTGGTGGATTATCTGATGATGGCAAAGTATTTGGAAAAAGTGGGCGACCATGCGGTAAATATCGCAGAGTGGGCCATCTTCCGCATGACCGGAGATATGGAAGGTGCGAGATTGTATTAGGATTCGATAATCTCGGTAATGATGCAGAGCCCCAATTCGCAAAACTGCTCCTGCGGAGCGTTCCTTTTGCTCATTGAGGCTTGCTCGCCAAAGAACTATTG
>ERZ773264.335-NODE-335-length-70354-cov-4.668530_pt1 | contig 70354 bp, 80 predicted proteins | sample MGYA00511910_ERZ773264 | MGnify/ENA primary metagenome ERZ773264 (study PRJEB29015, sample SAMEA2737739) | human gut metagenome | biome: human gut; feature: human-associated habitat; material: faeces | place: China | collected 2012 ...
CCATGCCGCGCCCCGCGCGGCGTCAGCGCAGATTCCGCTCGCTTCGCAAGCCCTAACACTTTCATTATACCAAATTCCACACTTGGAGAAAAGAGCCAAATCACCGAAATGGATGGCTTTTTGTTGTGCAATATGCAGTCTAAAAAGTCGTAAAAAACGCTTGACGTTGTGCAATATTAATGATATTATAATGACACAGAAAAGATAAAGGCAAACACCAAAGGCAAAGTAAAACAGGGGTTTTACTCCAAAAGGCGCAAACCTTCATCTAATCTGAAGGATGTCAATCCGGTTTGATACCCACGAAAGAGGTGAGTCCAATGGTATCAGAAGAGGCATCTTACCAGTTCGCGGGACTCGCCGCGGCGCTGTGACCGAAACGATCAAGGTGATAGCTGAAAAAATGAGCGAGTTCCAATTCCACAATTTGAACCGCCTGAAAAGCGCGATCGGCTTCTAAGCAAAGGTAACAACAACGGTAACTTTGGGGAAGCTATCCTCGTGAATTTAACTATCCGTACATGGCATACTAAGACAGTCAAGCGGATCGAGGCAGCAGGAAAGTAAGGTTCATACATGACAGAACCCTGATATTTGATGCGCCGGCGAACAAAACGAAGTATCTTACGATACCTGCCGGATGCTGCACCCGCCGATGGGCATACTGATGAGTATCTGCAGCATAGACATACCGCATCGGAACGAGATGATATCAAAGTCCGAGTAACATCCGGTTCGACAAGGCAGGCTGTATCACATCTTCCGCCGAGCAGTGACGCATCACCCACTGGAAATAGAGTTCCCGAATGTAGGAAAGGCAACCAAACGGACTATGTAGTTTGTGCAGTAAACGAACCTTAGCCGGGCGGTTCCGCGAACGTAAGATCGAAAGATGCCGAAAAAACAACCGAATACCAATCCAAATGCGATGGGAAATATCCTGTCGGGAAAAGAGGATCTATGGAGATTTGGAAGTAAAAGCCCTCGTTCATGTGTCTGTGAATGAGGGCTTTATTCTGTTCTTTTTTTCAATGACAAAATAGATAAAATGAGTGTTGAAAATCTGTATAACTGCACGAAAACACGGTTTTGGATAAAGTTGCTTTGACGAAACTGTCAAAACTCTGCTATGATGGAAATGCAATACAGTGCAATATATAGAGGAGCGATACTTATGAAAATAGACGGAAACGAGCTGGCCATCCTGCAGAATGACCTTGACCGCGAGGGCAAGAAGGAAGAAGCACTCAAGATCAAGCTGGAATTTCTGCGTCAGGTGCGCGAATCCGGTGACCACTGCCCGTGTAAGGAGGCGTGCCGCCATCATGGCAACTGCTTCGAGTGCGTGACTATCCACCGCGGACACCGCGACCATTTGCCGATGTGCCTGTGGGATATGGTAAATGAGCGGCTGGCGGCTCTCAGCCACATGACCGAAGGCACGCTGCGCGCCTACGAGGACCGCAAGGCCGCGGAAGGCACCGAATGCGGTGACTGTTCCGACTGTCCCGGCTGCGGAGAATAAAAATATAACGGACAAACCAAAGCGGTTTGTCCGTTTTTATCTGCCGATAAGTGCATATGGCGCAAAGCCAATCGATTTGCGCGGCAGCGCGCGTTCCATTCCGCTTGTCGGCTGAAATGACGTTTTGTGACAGTCTGAAAAAAGGACTTGAGTGAAAACTCAAGTCCTTTTGTGTATTCAGAAAGTATTCTTTACAGCAGCTCGTGCTTAATGCGGTCGAGTGCCTCTGGAGCCTGCTGATCCATCTTCTCCGGGAAGCCGAAGTAGGATACGCAGATGATATTGTCGCCGCCAACCTTCGGTGCGTCCGGCTTCAGCTGCTTGTTTGCGAAGTCCATCTCACGCAGGGTCTCGAAGATGCCGTCGAAATCAACCTCGCCTTCACCCATAGCGGTGTGCTGATGGATGGTGTAGTCAGCACGGCCGCGCTGGTTCAGCCAGGGCGGATTTACGATGTAGCGGCAGTCCTTGGTCTGGTTCCAGGTGTCAGCCAGAAGAACGTGGGTCAGCTCGTCGCCGGCGTACTTGAGCATATGGCGGACGTCGCCCTTGCCCTGGTCATAGAAGAAGCCGTGGGAAGCGGAGTAAACGTAGCCGAGGTTCTTGGAACGGAAGGACTTAACGATGTCGCAGGCCTCGTCGTTCAGCTCTACGAAGTCATACGGATGAGACTGGCACTCTACGCGGATGCCCTCACGCTCGATGATCGGGAGAAGCTCCTCCATAGACTTGAAGAACATGCCATTGCAGATCTCCTGCTGGTTCGGGTCGCCAGAGAACTCGGTGTTGATGACCGGTACGCCCATGTCAACCGCGATCTCGATCATGCGCTTCCAGTTTGCAACTGCGTGCTGGCGCTGTTCCTCGGTCGGGCCGGACCAACGGTAAACAACGATGAAAGAGGAGATCTCAACACCGGTCTCCTTGAGAGCCTGCTTGTACTCCTGCTGGCACTCCTTGGAGAACAGCGGGTGCTTGTAGAACGGGTTGATGCGCGGATGCGGGGACTGCTCGATGTACTTGTAGCCCCAGTCTGCTACCTTGTGAACATAATCGTTGATGGACATCTGCTTGGCAAGAACGTCAACGTCAAATGCGATTTTCATAAGAATGATCCTCCTTGTCTGTTTGCCATATCAAGGGTGGCTTCCCTGTTTGATGGCTCTATTATAAAGCGTTCCTGCCGTCTTGCCAATGATACAAATTACCCTAAACCTGCGAAATCCTGCTATTTGCTATTGCATCAAACGGATACTTCTGGTAGGATAGAGACAAGGAGAGTGACCGCTATGCTGATTCCCGAATTAGGTGTCCATCAGACCTCGGAACGGTACTTTTTTACGCCGTCTTCGCTTGCAAAGGAGCTTTTTTATTACCCGACGCGGCTCGGACATTACTTCTGCAGCAGCCGGTATTCCTTCAATCATCGGTCGGAAATCGCCCTGCAGGGTGATCACAACCAAAATATCATGCTGTTTTTTGTGCATGATGGCGCAATGGAGCTGACGCTGAACGGTACGCCTGCCATCGCCGGAGCCGGACAGATCGTGCTGTTCGACTGCCGTGAGCCATACAGCTATGCCGCCTCGGACGGACTGGAGTTTTCGTGGCTGCTGTTCAACGGCCTCAACACCCGCTCGTTCTATCGCCGCATTCTTCAGGCGCACGGCGGCAGACGGGTGTTCGTGCCCTCGGGCGTGCGCGAGGTGGCGCAGCTGCTCGACAGCATCTTCACCGGCTGCGCCGCAGACGAGCGCCCCGGCGAGGCACAGCTCTCGCAGATGCTCCACCGCATACTCGGCCTGCTGCTGCTCGACGACACCTCTCCGGCTCACGCCGGCAGCGACCGCATCGCAGAGGCCATCCGCTACATGAACCGCCACCTGTTCGAGGAGCTGAGCGTGCAGGAGGTCGCCGCCTCGGTCTCTCTGAGCTCTTCGCACTTTTCGCGCCAATTCAAGGCCAAAACCGGCTATTCTCCCTATGAATACATCATCCTCCGCCGCATCGACAAGGCGAAGTACCTGCTTACCTCGACCCAGCTCTCGGTCAAGGAGATCGCCTATGCCACCGGCTACAACAGCGAGGAAAACTTCATCCACAGCTTCCGCAGCAACGTCGGCATCGCCCCCGGCCTGTTCCGGAAGCACCCGATCTGACAGAAAAAGAGCAAGGCGTATCTTAAGCCTTGCCCTTGTCCAATTATGCGGTATTGCCTTAACGAACTTGAATTTGTTTAACCTCTTAAATTCTTTTTCTTTACAAACATGGAAATTAACTCTGCTACAATTCCTAAGAGCAAATATCCAAACGCATATAAAATAAATGCTTTTTCTCCAATACTAAAGAACAGCCATGTCCCAAGCAAAAAGAATAGTGCTGTAATAATTGGTAGTGGCCAAAATATTTTTATGTCCTTGCCGGCGTATGCTCCGGAACAAATTGCATAAATAGGATTCACTGCAAAAAACAGAATGAAACAAACTGCCATGCCGCCATCACCTTTTATGAATGTAACCGCAAGCCATGGAAACACCAACATAATTACTGCTGTCGCTAACATCCAAGGTATAATTTTTTTCATGTAATCCACCCCCTTGAGCATATATCGATTTATCTATTTGCATAATCAATCAAAATCTTCTTACAACTACTACAACGATAAGCTTCACAATGAGGGATTCCTCCTGAACCTTTACTCAATTCCAGATCGTCCGATTTTTTAATACGAAAAACTTTTGTCAGATTATCAACTGCAAAAGTAATGTCTCGTGAACTCATTAGGTATCCTCTTATCATTTCATCACCACAATATGGACATTTCATGAAGATTCACCTCCTATAAATTCCGATTTATATGCACAAACCAAACACGCCAAAACGTCATCGGTTGCAGCTCTACTCAGAATTTCTCTGCAACAGCCTTTGCGTGAGCATATATCTCTTCCTCGTCAAATTTTGTGAGCCTGCCGTGTTCAAGAACGACCTCACCGTCAATGATAACAGTATCGACCTCACTGCCGTTTGCGGAATATACAAGAGCGGAGGACAGGTCGTTGCGGGGGCAGAACTGGGGACGGTCAAGGTCAAGAATGGCAATATCAGCCTTTTTGCCTGCTTCTATCGAACCGATGTCGGGTATGCCCAGAGCCTTTGCGCCGTTTACAGTCGCAAAGTCCAGCACCTCTTTTGCGGTGCATACGGTGGGGCAGCCCGTTGCGCCCTTGTGGAGCAGAGCCGCAAAGTTCATGTCGGAGAACAGGTTCAGGTCGTTGTTTGATGCCTGGCTGTCCGTTCCCATGCAGACGTTTATGCCCTTTTCCATCATTCTCGGAATGGGAGCGGTGCCGTTTGCAAGCTTGAGATTGCTCTTGGGGTTGTGGGTAACGCTTACGTGCTTTTCCGCCAGAATATCCATGTCGCTGTCGGAAACATGAACGCAGTGAGCGGCGCAGGTCTTTATGTCCAAAAATCCGATGTCGTTCAGATATTCCACGGGGGACTTGCTGCGTTCCTTGTAGCAGTTCTGTACCTCGGTCGTGGTCTCGGAAAGATGAATGTGGAACTCCTGCTCAGTCTCGTGAGCCTTTTCGATAAGCCACCTGAGATAATCCTCGCCACAGGTGTAGATAGCGTGGGGGCCAAGCTTGAATGTGATGCGGTCATTGCCCTTGAAGCGCTCACGCTCGTCCATGTGCTCATTGTAGCGCCTGATGCCGTCCTTGTCGTTCCTGTCGGAGCCTGTCAGACCTCTTGTCATAACAGCTCTCATGCCAAGCTTGTCCGCAGCGGAGGCGGTCATTGCGGGGAACATGTGCATATCCATAAAGCAGGTGGTTCCCGTCTTTATCATCTCGGCGCAGGAGAGCATAGCGCCCCAGTAAGCGTCTTCGGGGGAAAGGGCATCCTCACGGGGCATTATTGCGCCGAAAAGCCAGTCCTCAAAGGAAAGGTCGTCCGCCAGATTGCGGAAAAGCGACATATAGGTGTGGGTGTGGCAGTTGATAAGACCGGGTATCGCCAGCTTGTCCGAGCCGTCTATCACCTTGTCAGCCGCAAACCCCTCGGGAATTACTCCTGCGGAAAGGATCTTGTTCCCCGAAATACAGATATCCCCCTTGGGAGTGCCGCCGTTTATGAGCATTTTTATATTCTTTATCAGTATATTCATTGCGAGCATTCCTTTCATGTGCGCCGTCATGCGGCAATATATATTTTTATTATATCACAATATGCTCTCAAAAGCAATGATAATTTTGCATTTTGACCGCCAAATGGCGGTGCTTGATCCCTATTGACAAGCGGTGAAAATAATGCTATACTCAAATTAGTTAACACTGTTAAATATCTTGCGGGAGGTGCTATATGGACAAAGCAGACGCAGGTCTTTCCGACGAGCTGATAGAAGTGCTCCGACAGTACTATTATATGAAAATTCCCTTGGGGCTGGAAAACTTCATGCAGGGCGAAATGAAGGTGCTGTCCTATATCCATTACACCGCAGGCGGCGGAGAGATCGCCACAGGCGATATTGTTTCCGCCCTTGATATGACAGGCGGGCGTGTGGCAGGCATTCTCCGTTCCCTGGAGAAAAAAGGCTTTATCAGCCGCCGCACCGATGAGAACGACCGCCGCAGGATAATGGTAAGTCCCACTCCTGCAGGTTCGGATTATGTTGAAAACGGCAGAGAACTGCTCCGCAGCAGGCTTTCCGCTATAATAAACGCAATGGGCAGCGAAAGTGCAGAAAATTTTATCCGCTCCATGGAGGAGTTTGTAAATGCCTGCCGCAAGGCAGATTTCCCTTGATCTTAATAAAAAGGAATGATATATATGGATATGCACGAGTTTTACATGGGCAATGTTTTTGATGCTTACGAGTTTTTCGGCGCTCACCCCAACCCCGACGGCACTGTTTTCCGCACCTTTGCACCCTCAGCTGAGAGGATAACCATAATCGGCGAGTGGAACGACTGGCAGGAGGAAAATATGATAAAGGACGGTCATGTCTGGTCGTATTTTTCCGCCAAGGCAAAAAAGGGTCAGATGTATAAGTATGTCATCTATTCTTCACTGGGCAGAGTGGAGCACTGCGACCCCTACGGTTTTGCAATGGAGCTTCGCCCCAATTTTGCGTCCATTATAACCGACCTTGACGAGTATAAATTCACCGACAATGAGTGGCTGGAAAAGCGCAGCAAGAACTATAATGAGCCTCTCAATATCTATGAGGTGCATCTCGGCTCATGGCATACCGACCCCGATAATGAAAACGGCTGGTATTCCTATTCCGACATTGCGGACAAGCTTATAAAATACGTCAAGAAGCACCATTATACACATATCGAGTTCATGCCCCTCAGCGAGCACCCTGCCGACTGCTCATGGGGATACCAAAATACAGGCTTTTTTGCCCCCACATCACGCTACGGCACTCCCGCCCAGCTTATGAAGCTCATCGACAAGTGCCACAAGAACGATATCGGCGTTATCATGGATTTCGTTCCCGTGCATTTTGCCATGGACGGCTATGCCCTTGCAAAATACGACGGCACCTGCCTTTATGAATACCCCGACAGCGATGTTACCATCAGCGAGTGGGGAACCTGCAACTTTATCCATTCAAGGCGTGAGGTCTGCTGCTTTTTGCAGTCCGCCGCCAACTACTGGCTTGAAAAATATCATTTCGACGGTCTGCGTATGGACGCAATAAGCCGTGCCATATACTGGCAGGGCGATCCCGAGCGCGGCGTTAACAAATGCACCGTCGATTTCCTTAAAAAGATGAACTCAGGGCTTCATGCCCTCCACCCCACCGCAATGCTTATTGCGGAGGATTCCACCGCATTCCCCAAGGTAACAGCTCCCGTTGAGTATGATGGCCTTGGCTTTGACTACAAGTGGGATCTGGGCTGGATGAACGACACTCTCGATTACTTCCGCACCCCACCTGCAGAGAGAAAATATCACCATGGCAAGATAACCTTTTCCATGCAGTATTTCTACAATGAGCTTTATCTGCTGCCGATCTCCCACGATGAAAACGTTCACGGCAAGGCGACCGTCATTCAGAAGATGTGGGGCGATTATGATGTGAAATTCCCTCAGGCAAGGGCATTTTATATGTATATGTATTCCCACCCGGGCAAAAAGCTGAACTTCATGGGCGGCGAGTTTGCCCAGTTCAGAGAGTGGGACGAAACAAGAGAGCAGGACTGGGATATACTCAAATATCCCCTCCACGATTCATTTCTCAGATATATGACCGACCTTGAAAAGCTCTACACCACCCGTCCCTCCCTTTATAACGGCGAATATAACCCCGACTGCTTCAAGTGGATACTTCCCGATGAGTCGGAGCGCTCGGTATTTGCATATAAGCGCTGTGCGGAGAATGAAACGACAATCTGCCTGCTGAATTTCTCCGACAGGGAGCAGACCATAACCATTCCCACAGACGGACTTACAGATCTTAAAGAGCTTATCAATTCCGACAGCAACATCTACAGCGGCAAGACCGAGGTCAAGCGCAGCGTGAAGATAAAGCCCGCAGGCGGAGAATTTTCCGTAAAGCTCAGCCCGTTCTCAGGCAGACTTTTTGACGGAGAAGTGTTTTCTAAACCGGCTGCAAAATAACATATAAAAGTAAAAGCGGAACTGTTTTGCTATGCAGTTCCGCTTTTGTACTATTTATTATTTTGTGCATGGAGCATTGCCAGGCGCTGCTCGATAAATCCCTCCACGCTTGCCTCAGGAATGCCAAGCGCCATTGAAAATTCCTTGTTTATAAGCTTTGAAGCGGCTTCAAACGCCTTTTCGTCGGCAGAGATGAGATCTTTTCCGCAGGCGCCCCGCTTCTGCTTTTCGTCGTACAGACCTTTCATCATGCTGAGTATCTGCATATAATCGTCGCTTTTGAGCACCTTTACAAACATATGCCTGCGTTCGTCCCTGTTCTCGCTCCACTGCGCCGATGCCAATGGCATAGCGTCTATCACCGCAAGTACCTGCTCACGGCCCATAAGATGACGCACTCTTGCCTCAGCATTCTTTTCCGGCACATAATACGAAGCGGAGGGCGTTTCCACCGGAACGAGCCTCAGATAGTTTTCCTCGTTCACGCCGTCAAAGCACCTTTTTACAATATCGCTGACAACGCATATCTCGCTGCCGCCGTAAACCACATGATCGCCTTTTTTCAGCATATCATCACCTCAGCTCATGTAGCTTCCCGTGGCATAATGATTGTACTGCTTTTTGAGCTTTGCTATAACAGAGCTGTCGGGCTGGTCGGCACTTTCAAGAATTTTGTACTTTATTTCCTTGCGGTCCATGGCTGACGAAAATGCGGCAAACTCTTCCGCAGTCTCAAAACGGACAGTCTGCTCTAAGCAGGCGCTTATGATACGTTTCATATAAAACATCCTTTCTTTATTTTATATGTTAATTATATCATATTTTACGATTTGCTTCAAAGGTGATTTTGTACAAATTTCATAACTTTTTGTGCGTCTCAAAATCGGGATTTTGCCTACAGATACCTGTATTAAGCCGTCAGGACGCCGATATTACGCTATCTCCTGTCCGCCAGCCCCTCCAGAACTATCAGCCCCAGCGTAAGAGGCAGCGTGAAGCTTATGCTCCCTGAGACAAAGAAAAACACCGCCGCTGTGATCCCCATAACAATGCCAAAAACGTTCTGCACCCCCGAGATGTCAGCGGCAGGGGATATTGCTTCCACGACCGTGCGCAGGATTCGCCCCCCGTCAAGGCTTGGCAGGGGGAGCAGATTAAAAAGCATCAGCGCCAGATTTATTCCCGTGAATATCCTGCTGCCCATAATCGTTCCCGCCAGCGCCAGCAGCAGATTTACCATGCACCCCGCCGACAATATGAATATCTCTCGGGCAGGGGACAATACCGCTCCGCTTTTCATGCCTATGCCGCCGCTGTAAAATGTAAGGCTCTGCGGCTTTATCCCCATGACCGCCATGGCTGTTATATGCCCGCCCTCGTGGAGCAGGCAGGAAAGCAAGGCCAGCTCGCCTGCCTTTGAAACGGGGGACTGCATTATCAGCACCGACCATACCGCAAAAAATCCGAATGTAATGCGTATCCTTGTCCCTTTAAAATAAAATTCAGCACCGCTTGTCAAAATATATTCCTCCATGGCAGATATGCGCATTTGGTGCGCTGTAAAAATTTCTGCTGCTTTCCGAGCATATGCGTATATTTTTTATCAATGCGCCCAAAAACTGCGGCGCATAATTACCCGTTCCGACGATTTGGATTCACAAATTATATGATGTAAAACCGCCTTTTATTCCAAAGGTTACACATTGGTTACAGCAATGTTCAGAAATTACAGAAAAGTAACAGTCTGTTGGAATTTATCTTTGCGCTTGATACCACAATAGTTAAATTTTGTTGATATTGACATTAAATTCTTTGTGTCAGCCGTAATTTCCGTCAAAATGTTCAGTTGAAAATACTTTTAATTTGGTTTCGTTTGTGATATAATAGTTAATACAAAAAATCAAAGGCGGTTTTGTCTGTTGCAATAATGTCAGGACAGCCGCACTTTTTCTGCGGACATTATCCGCAGTTTTACAGGAGAGTTGTGTTTTGGAAAAATTTATTATAAAGGGCGGCCGCCGTCTTGAGGGCGAGGTCACTATAAGCGGAGCAAAAAACGCCGTAGTTGCCATAATCCCTGCCGTTATCCTTGCGGACGGTCCCTGCATACTTGAAAATATACCGAACATAAGCGACGTTTCCATTTCTCTGCGTATCCTTTATGAAATGGGAGCTGACGTTCAGCGCATAGACAAGAGCGTTTACCGCATCGACGCAACAGGCATCAAGGACCCTGTTGTTCCCTATGAGCTGGCACGCCTTATGAGAGCTTCCTATTATTTCCTGGGAACACTGCTGGGCAAGTTCGGAAGAGCGCGTGTTTCAATGCCCGGCGGCTGCTATCTCGGCGACCGTCCCATTGACCAGCATCTCAAGGCATTTACATCACTGGGCGCTACCTGCACTCTCGATAACGGCATGATAGATATCTGTGCCGATAAGCTCATCGGTTCTCAGATCTATTTCGATAAGATAACCGTAGGCGCTACCATCAACGCAATGCTGGCAGCTGTTAAGGCAACAGGCCTTACAGTTATCGAAAATGCAGCTAAGGAGCCTCATATCGTTGACCTTGCAAACTTCCTCAATTCCATGGGCGCAGATATCATGGGCGCAGGAACAGATGTTATCAAGATAAGAGGAGTTAAAACTCTCAAGGGCACTACCTACGCAATTATCCCCGACCAGATCGAGGCAGGAACATATATGGTGGCAGCTGCCGCAACAAGAGGAAATGTGCTTGTAAAGAATGTTATCCCCAAGCACCTTGAATCTATCACCGCAAAGCTTGCAAAGATAGGCGTTAACGTTGAGGAATATGACGACAGCGTTAGGATCTCCGTTGACGGACCTCTTGTAAAGACCAGCGTAAAGACTATGCCTCACCCCGGTTTCCCCACAGATATGCAGCCCCAGATATCCACACTTCTTTGTCTGGCAGAGGGTACCAGCATCGTTACCGATGAGATATTCAACAACCGTTTCAGATACGTGGACGAACTCAGGAGAATGGGCGCAGATATTTCCGTTGAGGGCCGTGTGGCAGTTATCGAGGGCGTGGGCAAGCTTATGGGCGCACCCGTTACCGCTCCCGACCTGAGAGCAGGCGCAGCCCTTGTTATAGCAGGTCTTGCAGCCAGCGGAGTTACCGAGATAGATGATATCTATCACATTGAGCGTGGCTATGAGGATATCGAGCAGAAGCTCAGAGCTTTGGGCGCAGATATTGTTAAAAAGACAGTTCCCGGGAATTCAGTCCGTCAGGTGTCATCGCTCTGATACAAACAGAACATAAAAAAGCAGCACTTTCATTTTCGGAAGTGCTGCTTTTTTCTTTGTAATGTTTAACGGCTCAGCATATAACGGCGATAAAAAGTATCACGTTGTTTTGTCCTTCCTGTGGGATATCATAATATCCCTTACGCAGCCCAGAATATGGGGCTTCAGCACCGAAATGTCCGCAGGCTCGCTGTAAAGAACGGCGCTGTAGCACGATGAGCTGATAACATTCGTTATCATAAAGAACATTATCTCAGGATCATTGTATCCCTGCGCCCGGATTTTCAGCCTGTCATAAATATCCGTCAAAGCATCATCATCGTCCTCGGGTTGGGCCACAGCGGAACGGAGAGAACCCCAGCTCAGATTTTTTGAGATGAATTTAAGCAGATTGGGATTTTCCGAAAGCTGGTTCAGGATACTGTCCGCAATGAAAACGATGCTGTCCTCAAAGTCGGAGATATTTGCAGTCATCAGTCGGGAAAGCGCATTTTTCAGCAGCTGGGCAGACTTGTGGCATATGAGCTTGTTGTGTATATCATACTTGTCCTTGAAATAAAGATAAAATGTGCCTTTTGCAACGCCTGCCTGGTCAACGATGTCAGAGATAGAGGTCTTGCTTATACCCTGACTCATAAACAGCCTGAAAGCCGTATCAAGGAGGGAATCTCTTTTGACCTTTTTGTTGGTATCGAGTTTTCCCATATTCCCGCTTCTTTCTGTGCGTGATCTATGCAATAATTATAACGCTAAAGAATAGGATTGTCAAGCGTGATGGCAGGGGACAAGGCTTGTCATTTGTTTATTTTCCTCTAAAAAAATTGACACTGCCTTTATCTTCTCTTATGCTCTTGCTACCTTGTGGTAAACCTTCTTGCCCTTCTTGATGATAACGCTCTCTGCTATCTCAACAGCTGCGTTGGGGTCTGTTACCTTTACATCATCAACGGATACGCCGCCCTGCTGTACAAGTCTCCTTGCCTCGCTCTTGGAGGGGCAGAGAGCTGTCTTTACCAGCAGGTCAAGAATGTTTATGCCGCCCTCCAGCTCTGCTGCGGGGATCTCGGTGGTGGGCATATCATCGGTGTTTCCTGCGCCGCCGAAAAGCTTCTTTGCTGCTTCAAGGCACTTGTCAGCCTCTTCCTTGCCGTGGATAAGGGAGGTAAGCTCGTATGCAAGTAGCTCCTTTGCCTTGTTGAGTTCTGCGCCTGTCATGGTGCGCTCCATTTCCTCTATCTGCTCAATGGGCAGGAATGTGAGGAGCTTCAGGCACTTGATAACATCGTTGTCGCCAACGTTTCTCCAGTACTGGAAGAAGTCATAGGGAGAGGTCTTTTCGGGGTCGAGCCATACAGCGCCCTTTTCGGTCTTGCCCATCTTCTTGCCCTCGGAGTTGGTGAGCAGGGTGATAGTCATTGCGTGAGCGTCCTTAGCAAGCTTCTTTCTGATAAGCTCTGTGCCGCCCAGCATATTTGCCCACTGGTCATCGCCGCCGAACTGCATATTGCAGCCGTACTTCTGGAACAGCATATAGAAGTCGTAGGACTGCATTATCATGTAGTTGAACTCCAGGAATGTAAGACCTCTTTCCATTCTCTGCTTGTAGCACTCGAATGTGAGCATCTTGTTTACCGAGAAGCAGGCGCCGACTTCACGGAGCAGCTCGATGTAGTTCAGGTTCATGAGCCAGTCAGCGTTGTTTACCATGATAGCCTTGCCCTCGGAGAAGTCGATGAAGCGGCTCATCTGCTTCTTGAAGCAGTCGCAGTTGTGCTGAACTGTTTCCTGGGTCATCATCTTTCTCATGTCGGACTTGCCTGAGGGGTCGCCGATCATACCTGTGCCGCCGCCGATAAGCACGATGGGCTTATTGCCTGCCATCTGGAGTCTCTTCATAAGGCACAGAGCCATGAAGTGACCAACGTGAAGACTGTCGGCAGTGGGGTCGAAGCCGATGTAGAAGGTAGCCTTTCCGTTGTTTATCATCTCGCTTATCTCTTTTTCATCAGTTACCTGAGCGATAAGTCCTCTTCTGGTGAGTTCCTCGTATAAAGTCATTTTATTTTCCTCCATTTATATATTTGTTTGAATTGACATTTTTATCGGCTTCTGTATGAGACGGTAACGATCCGCCTCACTGATACCACCGCCTTTCAAGTTGATTTTTATCTTGATTTTTCGTTTATATAGCTGCAAAGCTTCATAATAGGCTGGTCGTTTATAAACCGCTTGTAGCCGTCGGGGTCGCACATGGGCTTGTCTTCGGGAATATTGAGGTCAACGCAAAGCTTTATTTTTTTCCCGCTTTTCATATGTATAATAAGCTCAAATACATAGCAGTAAAAGCCCAGCCTGCTGCGCTTCTGTGTCACATTATGATCGGCATATTCGATATCCTCATAGCTTATTCTTGAAACAAGAATTTTCCAAGCGCCAAAGCTGTGAACAATGATAAGTCTGTCACTGCGGGCATATATCACTCCACCCTTAATGATATTCAGAACAACGGCAGCCACAACAGAAATAATGAAAGCAATCAGCGAAACGCCCGGAGCCAGACCTCTGTCATCAAAGCTGCCATAAAAAGCGATAGCTGCGGAAAAAGCCATAATCGCAATAAATACAGCTGCTCCACACATAGCTCCTATAGTGCCTGTTGAGTCAAATCTGCATTTCATCACATCACCCCAACAAACACGCCCTCTCAAAGCCTAAGCTTCAAGAGGGCGTGTTTCTTTTATAAGAAAGCGCTGTACCACCTCAGTTCGCCATACGATGTATGACCTTGGGGAGACTGTAACGTGCCTCACTCCGTACACGGCTACTCTGTTCGCCGCATCTGCTCGGGAATGTATCTTCAAAGCGCCGCTGCCTTCTCCCACCGACCGAAGGCTCTCTGAAAAAGCGGAAATGCTCTGCTTTTTTTCCGTCACCGCATTTAACAATATGGTTGAATTATAACACAGGCAATAGATTTTGTCAAGAGGGGAAATGAAAGAATTTCTGCGTGAAAAGCCCGTTTGAATTTATCAAAAAATCTTGCAAAAATCAAATGTCTGTGCTATACTGAATATTAAAGTAAAACAGATCGGGGGAGCAGAAAATGAACGCCGAAAGCATAATTTTTGATATGGACGGAACCTTGTGGGACAGCTCCGAAAATGTGGCCGCTTCATGGTCGGAGACAATAAGATCCAGCGGCGATCCCTTGCTCAGAAACAAGACAATAACAGGCAGCGACCTGCGCAGCGTAATGGGTATGACCATGGTGGAAATAGCGGCAAAGCTTTTCCCCGAGCTTACCGAGACCAGGCGTATAGACATACTTGAAAAATGCGGGGAAAACGAGAAAAACTATCTTGCCGCAAACGGCGGCGAGCTTTATCCTCAGCTGGAGGAGACTCTTTCCGCACTTTCGAAAAACCACAGGCTTTTTATCGTCAGCAACTGCCAGAACGGGTATATCGAGGCGTTTTTTGAATATTATTCTCTTGAGCGGTATTTCACCGATTATCTCTGCTGGGGAGATACCCATAAGCCCAAGAGCGAGACTTTGAAGCTCATTATGCAGAAAAATCACTGCACAAGCGCCGTTTATGTGGGCGATACCCAGGGGGATTTTGATGCCGCTTCCGCCGCAGGGATACCCTTTATCCACGCAGCATACGGCTTCGGCGAGTTGACCTCACCTCCCGCCGCTTCCGCCGCAAGCGTTTTCGAGCTTGTGAAAATATTTGAGTAAAGGAGCATTTTTATGGACCTGAACCCGATACCCAGAAGAGACAAGATAAACTACTACCTTGATATCGCCGAGACCGTTCTTGAAAGAGGCACCTGCCTGCGCAGGAATTTCGGCGCTATAATCGTAAAAAATGACGAGATAGTTTCCACAGGCTATGTGGGCGCTCCCAGAGGCCGCCTGAACTGCTGCGATCTGGGCTACTGCACCCGTGAAAAGCTGAATATCCCCAAGGGTCAGCGCTATGAACTGTGCAGAAGCGTTCATGCCGAGGCAAACGCCATCATTTCCGCCGCCAGAAGCGACACCATTGATGCTACCATTTACCTTGCCTGTCACGACGCAAAAACAGGTGAGCTTTACGGCGATGTTGAGCCATGCGCCATGTGCAAGCGAATGATAATCAACGCAGGCATTTCCACAGTTATAATCCGCAACACCCACGACAAATACACCACCATCAACGTCCAGAGCTGGATAGAGCATGATGATTCACTGGAAGGCACTGACGGATATTGATAAACGAAACTTTTGAGCTTTGCCGCAGGACTGTCGCAGTCCGTGGGGAGGAAAATGCGGATTTTCTGCTGATACAGCCCATGGGTGATTTTGAGATGAAGTCATTCGGCACTGAATACGAACATATTAAAAAATGCGGCAGATGTATTTTTGCCGCATTTATAATTGATAACTGGAACGATGAGCTTTCCCCGTGGCAGGCAAAACCCGTGTGGGGGAATGAAGCCTTCGGCGGAAAGGCAGAGGACACTCTTTCCTTTGTTACGACCGAGCTGATACCAAAGCTGAAAGAAAAATACCGCCTTGATGATACCGTAAAAATAGTCATTGGCGGATATTCCCTTGCGGCGCTGTTTTCCCTCTGGGCAGTATATAAGTGTGATGTTTTTTACGGAGCCGCCGCAGCTTCCCCCTCGGTGTGGTTCCCGAACTGGATAGATTTTATTTCACAAGTTCATCCTCATGCTGAGAAGATATATCTCAGCCTTGGCAAAAAAGAGGAAAAGACTAAAAACCAAGTCATGGCGTCGGTAGGGGACAATATCAGAAAAATGTATGAGCTGCTTTCGGGCAGCATGGATATCGTCCTTGAATGGAACGAGGGCGGTCATTTCAATGAGCCTGACATAAGGACAGCAAAAGCGTTTGAGCATATTCTGAGCAAATAAAAAAGCCGATGTGAAAACATCGGCTTTTTGCTTGCAGGTTATCAGTTGGAACCTGTGGGAATAAAGGGCTTGATTGTGTCAGCAAGAACATTTGCGGGCATAGTCTGGAGCCAGATCTTGCCGGGGCCTGTTACCTTTGTATTGAAGAGACCTTCGCCGCCCATAAGAACATTTCCGATTCCCTTAACGGTCTCGATATCTATGGAGCAGGTTGCTTCCATAGCTGCAAGGTAGCCTGTGTCGATAAGCATGGACTGACCTGCTGCCAGTGTGTATTCGCACACGCTTCCGTCGATCTCAAGGAATACAACGCCGTTGCCGCTGAACTTCTGCATAATGAAGCCCTCGCCGCCGAAGAAGCCTGCACCCAGCTTCTTCTGGAAGAAGATCTCCATATTAACGCCCATGGTGTTTGCAAGGTAAGAGGACTTCTGTGCAACGATGGGGTTTACTGATGTGTCAAAGCAGATGATGTCGCCGGGGAAGCTGGAAGCGAATGCGATCTCGCCTGCGCCGCCCTGAGCTGTGTATGTATTTCTGAAAATGGACTCGCCTGTTACAGCGCTCTTAGCCATCTTGCCGAGTGCGCCCAGAAGTCCGCCTGCGCCGCTGCCGAGACCTGTCTGCATCTGCATGGTGGGGGTCATCCAGGACATAGCGCCCTTCTGGCACTCGATGGACTCGTTGGGGTCAAGCTTACAAATAAGCACGGGAAGGGGAGCGTTCTTTACTTCGTACTGCATATTTCATTCTCCTTGTTATGGTTGGTATTAGATGTCGTACATTGTGCTGAGTTCTGATCTCACAAGTAAATCATACTATATTATTTTAAAAATGTCAATATAATTGCATTAAAATTCTCATAAATTTTAGTAAGAAAATAAATTATAAGGCAATATTATATACTATATCAGTGGCATTATAAAAATTATGGCAACTTACCTGCAGCTGACCTTTTGAAAAAATCCACAAGTGAAAAGTGTATAATTTCTTAGATGATGGTCGAAATGCCGAAAAGAAAAATCCGTCCCTTATGCTATTGACGGCGGAGAAATTGTGGTTTATACTTAATATGTATAGCTGTCTTATGTGACGGCAATTACGCAGAATTTCGGAGGAATATAAAGTGAATACTATAGTTTCGGCTTCCATTCTCAGCGCCGATCTGTGCCGTCTGGGCGAAGAGCTTGACAGAGCAGAAAAATGCGGCTGCGATCATATCCATTTCGACGTTATGGACGGCGTTTTCGTAAATAACATCAGCTACGGCATTCCCGTGCTGGCATCTGTAAGAAAGCACACAAAAATGTTCATTGACGTTCATCTTATGATAACTGACCCTATCAGATATATTGATGCCTTTGCGGACAACGGTGCGGACATGATAAGCTTCCATCTGGAGGCGGCTCCCGATCCTGCCGCTGTTATCAGTGCCATCAAGGCTAAGGGCAAAAAGGCTGGCATTGCCATAAAGCCCGCTACTCCCGTAAGCGATGTGCTTCCCTATGCGGAAAGTGCGGACATGATACTCATTATGACTGTTGACCCCGGCTTCGGCGGTCAGGGCTTTATTTATGAGTCCCTTGACAAGATCCGTGAGCTTAAAGCATATCTGGACAGCCATTCCCTTTCCGTTCACATTCAGGTGGACGGCGGCATAAACGACAAGACCTCCGCTTCGGTTCGTGAGGCGGGGGCTGATATTCTGGTGGCAGGCTCATATCTTTTCAAGGCTGATGATATGGCTGCCGCTGCGGCTTCTATGCGTTAAAATTCAGGCTGAGAAGAGTGTTCAGGGCATTATGGGGAATGATAACTCTGCCGTGCTCTTTTATGCAGGCAAGTGAGATATCGTCGGCGAGGGTGACGCTGCCCTCGGGCAGTGCTGCGCTTTTGGGGATATCTGCCACGAGCCGCAGGCAGTGTTTTTCCCCTGTGAGCAGGGAATTTTCCGACATCACGCCCATTCGGGTAAGACTTCGGCAGATGCCGAAAAGCTCCTTTATCCCTCCTGCGGTGATTATTGCTCTGATATTTTCGCTGCTGCGCCGTTTTTTCGGCGAGATGTAGAAAACGCAGCCTGTGTCCTTTGCGGGAAAGACTTCTATGCTCAGCTCCCCCTCGGGAGGAGTGCGGTTTTTAAGCTCGGGGCAGGCTTTTTCTATCATTTCCGAGAGAAAAATGTCGGAAAGGATATTTTCCCCAAGATCCTCGTACCGCAGTCCCAGCCGCTCAAGCTCGCTGCCGCTGACGGTAACTTTAACTGTGCTTTTTCCGATGTGTTCAATACGCATAGCAGTCTCCCAATAAAAGCTTTAAAAGGCGGTTTACCCATGAAAAACAAAAATCAGCAGATGCTCACCACATTTGTGAGAAACGACGGCGCTGCTCTTGACGGCAGACCTGCCGATTTCGGTGCAATGGCATATATGCTGACGGTACTTATCGTCCTGAACCTTATGGCGGTATATTATTACGGCGTCCGTGCCCTGCTGGTGGCGCTTACTGCGGTGGGCACCTGTCTGGCGGCAGATATAGTCTGCCTGATATTCAGACGCAAGCCCCTGCATATCCATGATATTTCCGCTGCCATAACGGGGCTTACACTTTCGGCAATGCTTCCTGCCTCCGTGCCATATACGGTGGCGGCAGGTGCGGCGGTGTTTGCCGTCTGCATTGCAAAGCACCCCTTTGGCGGCCACGGGCATGAGATATTCAACTGTGCTGCTGTGGGATATATTTTTGCGGAGCTTTCCTATCCGTCGGCGGTGCTGTCATATCCCAAGCCGTTCAGCTCCCTTTCGCTTTCAAACATTGTTCCCGAAACGCTGACAAGCTCCTTTACAAAGTCCGCCATGGTGGCATCTTCTTCAAACTACTCGGACTTTGAGCTGCTCATCGGCAACTTTACGGGGCCTATGGGCTGCACCTTTACGGTGCTGGTGCTGGTCTGTGCGCTGGTGCTCATATCACGCAAGGCAATATCCTCGGCGGTGTTTGTGACGGCTCTGGTAACGGTATTGCTGTGGAGCCTTATAACTGACGGCGTTTACGGTCTCAAGACCGCTCTTTCGGGCGGAATGCTGGTGTTCGGCATTATGGCGCTTTGCTGCGATTATTCACTCGTTCCCCGGACCACGGGGCAGAGGATAATGTTCGGCTTTGCTTCGGCGGTGATGATAATTCTGGTTTCCGAGATATCCACGCTGGAAAATCCTGTGGTGTATGCTTCCGTATTATCCGCACCTCTGGCACGGCTCACTGCCGCCCCCAAGGGCAGAAGCAGGCGCAGGAGGAGGCTCAACAGCATTTTCGGAAGAGCACACAATGAAGCAAGTGCTGCCAATGATATAGGCGAGACCATCGCCATGATCGGAGATAATTCTGATGACCACGGACAATAAGAAAAAATGGTCCTTTATGCAGGGGATAACCACCCACAACCCCGTATTTGCATCCGGACTTGCCATAGCGCCTGCGGTATTTGCGGGCAGCACCCTTTCGGGGACGCTCACATATGCGGCGTTTTTCTCGGCGGTGACATTCACGGCGCTTTTTTTCTCGTCGCTGCTCCCCCGCAGAATACCATATGCGCTGCGTATAATATTATATACCGCTGCCGCCGCAGCTGTGTATATTCCCTTTTACATTTATTTTGACGGCAGGCTGCCCGCAGACGCTGCAAAGCTGGGAATGTTCCTGCCCATGATAGCCACGAGCCAGTTTGTGGTATCCGCTTCGGAGCTGAGATTTTTCAGAATGAGCAGACCGCAGATGATGGCTGACGTGATATCCCACATAATAGGGCTTGATATTGCAATAATTTTTATGGGCGCTGTGCGTGAGCTGTTCTCAACGGGCGGCATAAACGGCGCTCTTTACGGCATAACCCACGTAAATCCCCTGATAGGCGCTCCCTGCGGCGGATTTATAATGATAGGGCTTATGGGTGCGCTCATAAGGCTGTGCTCAAAGAAATGATATTTTTTGAAAAGGAGTGAGTGAAGTGGACAGCCATAATTTTTTCGGCGGGCTGATAATATCTGTTATTACGGCGCTGCTGGCGGAAAATTTTGTTTTTGCAAGGGCGCTGGGCGTAAGCACAATGATAATGGCGGCAAAAAACAAGAGAAATCTCCCGGGCATCTGCCTTGGCGTGCTTTACTTCACGCTGACCGCATCATGGGCGGCATGGCTCCTTTCCCACAGGGCGGCGGATATCCAAAAGCCCTTTGTGCCGCTGACATATGTGCTTACCATCGGTCTGATATATCTGATAACGCTTCTGCTGGCGTTTATTTTCTTCAAGGGAAGATTCGGCAGAATAAAAAAATATGTCCATATATCGGCGTTTAACAGCGTGATTATGGGTACAATATTCCTGAGCATGAACAGCTGCACCGCTTTGTATGAATATCTGCTGTTCGGGCTATGCTCGGGTGCGGGCTTTGCGGCAGCGGCATATATGCTGTCGGGCGTTTACGGTCAGCTTTATTCAAAGGACGTGCCCTCGGTGTTCAGAGGCTATCCTGCGGTAATGATATTCACAGGCATTATCGCCATGGCGCTTTACGGCATTCTGGGTCACATTCCGTCATATATGTAAATATAAAGAACAAAGATTCTCAGCGAAAGGAAACGATAGAAATGAGAAAAAGCAAAAGAATTTTCCGTCCCAAGAGACGTTACAGGATAAAGAAAAGAAACGACAACGCCATAAAGATAATCTCGGGTGTGGCGGCTCTGGCGGTGCTGGTATTTGTGGGCTACAGCGCAGCAGGCCCCATAAGCAGATATCTTGCCAACCGCTCCGTTCAGACTGAGACAGAGCCCTGGACTCCCGAAAACACCGACACTCAGGCGGCTTCGGAAACTGCTCCTGCTGAAAGCGAGGCTGCCGACGACGGTACTGGCGATTTCGCCGCCGAAATCGCCGCCGAAAGCACCGCACAGCCTGCCGAAACTGCCATTACCGAAAGCACATCTTCCACAGAGGTGACAGATATTTCACAGTCGCAGGAAGATTCGGCGGTAACTCTTCCTGCCGACGGCACAAAGCCCGTGAACATCGGCACTCCCGAAACAACAGCTGTAAATATCCCCGCTGACCTTGACATAAAAGAGGACGGCAACGCATATATGCTCTCCGCCTCCGATATGGCGGATATGCAGTCGCTGGAGGCTGCTCTGGGCAATCTTTCCGTGGAGGGCTACAGCGCAGTTATCTTCCCCATGAAGGAAGAGGGCGGCGCATTCAACTACGCAACCACTGCTCCCCTTGCCCTTACGGACTATGAGGAGGATATTATCCACTCCACACTTACCGCAAAGGACATCGCTTCGGCTGCATATTCCCACGGAATGAGACCCGTTGCACTGGTGTCCGTGCTCAACGACAACAACCGCTACGGCGATTACCGTGACGGCTCATACCACACTCTCGATGATGACGCATGGCTGGACGCTTCCCCCGACAAGGGCGGCAAGCCATGGCTCTCCCCCTTTGAGGACACCACAAAGGAATACATGAATGACATTGTTACGGAGCTTGCCAACGCAGGCTTCAAGGAGATAATCGCAGATGACTTTATCTTCCCCGAGTTCCGTTCCTCCGATATCGAGCTGCTGGGCGAGCAGGCTGCTCCCTACGGCGACAGATATCTTGCCCTCACAAGCCTTGCAAAGTATATGACCGAGGCAGGCAATGAGGCAGGGGCGCAGGTAATGCTCAGGATAACCGCAAACTCGATCATCAGGGGATACAGCGAGCTTTTCCACCCCGAAGAGCTGGACGGCTGCACTATCATGGTGGATTACTCCGAATACAACATCTGCCGCACCATGACCAACGGCGACACCGAGACGGTGCTGGAGGGCATGGGCATATATGAAAAGACTTCCGCAATTTACGGCGGCATCAACGCACGCTGCGGAGATATTGCTACATATCCTATGATCGAAAAGAACTCCATGACCCCCGATGAATTTACCGAGTGTATCAAGGCTCTTGAGGCGCTGGGATACAAGAAGATATACATTTACTGATGAAAGGCGCTTTTTATGGAACTTAACTACACAGTGCTGGTAAAGGAAATTTTCAGCCGACGTGAGACTCCCCCTCTTTGCTGTGTGCACAGCTACGGCTGCCAGCAGAATGTGAGCGACGGCGAAAAGATAACGGGTATGCTCTGCCGGATGGGCTGCGGCGTTACATATGACATGGAGCAGGCGGACGTTATTATACTCAACACCTGCGCTGTGCGTGAGAATGCGGAGCTGAAGGTTTACGGAAACGTGGGCGAGCTGAAGCATCTGAAAGAAAAAAAACCCGATATGATTATCGGACTGTGCGGCTGCATGGCTCAGGAGCCCGCCACCGCCGAGAAGATAAAAAGGTCATACCGCCATGTGGATATGGTGTTCGGCACATTTGCTTCAAAGGAGCTGCCAAGGCTCATGTATGAGGTGCTGACGGAAAGAAAATTTGCCGTTGACACTGCCGAACGTGCGGAGGAATGCCCCGAGGATATCCCTGCGGTGAGAACGGAAAAATACAAGGCGGGCGTATCAATAATGTACGGCTGCAACAACTTCTGCTCATACTGCATCGTACCTTACGTAAGGGGCAGGGAGCGCAGCAGAAAGCCCGAAAAGATACTTGAAGAGATAAGCGCACTGGCGGCGGACGGCTGCCGTGAGATAATGCTGCTGGGTCAGAACGTGAACTCCTACGGAAGAAATCTGGAGGAGGATATAAACTTTCCCGAGCTGCTCAGGCGCATCGACGCTCTGGACGGGGATTTCAGGGTAAGGTTCATGTCACCGCACCCCAAGGACGCCACGGAAGAGCTTTTTGACGTTATGGCAAACAGCAGGAAGATATGCCGCAGCATTCATCTTCCTTTGCAGTCGGGCAGCAACAGGATACTTAAAGAAATGAACCGCAGATATACGGCGGAAAAATACATGGAAATAGTGGAATGCGCAAGGAAAAAGATGCCCGGGCTTTCCATTACCACCGATATCATAGTGGGATTTCCCAATGAGACATATGAGGATTTTCAGGAGACTATGAAAATAGTCAGGGCGGTAAAATACGACAACATTTTCTCGTTCATCTACTCAAAGCGCAGCGGCACAAAAGCGGCACTTATGGAGGACAAGACCTCGGAGGAGGACAAGGGAAAATGGTTCAGGGAGCTTCTGGCAGCTCAGAGGGAGATATCCGACGAGCATTACAAGCGTTTCCTGGGAGCGGAATTTGAGGTGCTTTTTGAGAGCGTTTACAAGGACGGGCTTATCAGCGGCAAGAGCGGTGAGTTCATCATCACGCTGGTAAATGGCGATGAGTCGCTTATCGGTACGATGCACAGGGTAAGGGTCACAAAGACGCATAACTGGGCTGTTGAGGGCGAAATAATAGACTGATAACAGAAACGGACTTTCGGGAAGTGAAAGTCCGTTTTTTTTTGAGGTTAAGCGCACAATTTCACTTTTCACACACAACTTTATAAGCCACCAATCCGCACAGAAAAAGTGCGGATATTTTTATGCACTTTTTTTGATTACAGAAGTTCTGCGCCATTGACAAGCCGCATATAATTAGGCTATAATTATATGTGTATATACCCCGAAGATGGAGGAACTATGGAAAGACACGACATAATAAAAGCGGCAAAAATCGCAAATATACTGCTCTGCGCCATGCTTGCAGGCTCCTGCTCAGCCCTTGCGGACGAGCTGCCCGACAGCTATTTTGAAACGGATAATGTTGCCTCCGCCGTGACGACAGCATCAGGCTCCGAAACCACATCGGTTTCCACTCCCCGGACGCAGGAAAATATAGTTTCTCTCGAAACAACGGCTGAAATATACAAAAACACCGTAACAGCCGCCGAATGCACTTTTGAAACAGCTGTTTCAAGAACTAACGTTCCGGAAACAACAATTCCGGAAACAACAGTTCCCGAAACGATCTCCGAAATAACAGCTTTCGAAACAGCTGTTATCACATCGGAAGAGACAGCCTTTACGGAAGAAATCGCCGCTTCGGAGACTGCATCGCAGACTACCCGGACCGAAACAACCACAGGAGCAGCTACTTCCGAGAATACCACTGCCGCTCCCGAAAGCACAGGCACATATTATCCCCGGAACAGCTATTATGCCCTGAACTTTGACAGGCAGAAAGCCGTGTGGATATCATATCTGGAATACGACAGGATAATGAAAAACGCCGATGAAGCGTCCTTTACATCTTCGCTGGGCGAATGTTTTGACAACATAGCCGCCCTGGGCTGCAATACCGTTTATTTTCAGGTGCGTGCCTACGGCGACGCTTATTATGATTCATCGCTTTTCCCCAAGGGCGACCGCCTGACAGGGGACTATGACCCGCTTAAAATCGCCGTAAAGCTTGCCCACGACAGGGGGCTTTCCATTCACGCATGGATAAACCCAATGCGGCTCATGACCGACTCACAGATGTCAGGACTGGGTACAGACTGCGTTATCGGCAAGTGGTATAACGACAGCTCCAAAAAGGGCACATACATTGTTGAAAGCAGCGGCAGATGGTATCTCAGCCCCGCTTACAGCGATACTATCTCCCTTATCTGCGACGGAATAAGAGAGATTCTCACGGGATATGACGTTGACGGCATTCAGATAGACGACTACTTCTATCCCACCACCGATGAGAGCTTCGACAGGGAAGCTTACAGTGCAAGCGGCACAGCCCTTGCCCTGAGCGACTGGCGGCGTGAGACAGTCACAAAAATGGTGAGACAGCTGTATCTTACTGTCCACGGGGCAAATCCCACGGCAGTTTTCGGCATCTCGCCCCAAGGAAATATGAGCAGCGACTTTGATACCCTTTACGCCGACATCTATACATGGTGCGGCTCATCGGGCTACTGCGACTACATCTGCCCCCAGATATACTACGGCTTTGAAAATTCCACCCTGCCCTATGCGGAAACTGTGGATTCATGGGCAAAGCTCACAGGGGATAACATTTCCCTTGTGATAGGTCTTGCGGCGTACAAATCAGGCACTGAGGATACCTATGCGGGGCATGGCAAAAACGAGTGGCTGGATTCAAGCGATATCCTTTCCCGCCAGCGTGACCTTACGGAAATATACAGCGCAGGCTATGCCTTTTTCCGCTATGATTCGCTGTTTGAGCCTGCACAGTCTGTTTCGGTTCATGTGAATAAAGAGCTGGAAAACTTATACTGATAATTAGTATTAAAGAAATAAAACAAAAGAAAAAAAGAAAGAACAAGATGATAAAAATGAAAAAGAGAAAAATATTATCGGTGCTTGCCGCCATTGCTATGGCGGTGACGGCACTCCCTGCGGATTTTTTGTCGGTTTATGCCGAAAGCAACGTTACGGAAGAATATGAGGAAATTATCCCCGATGTTCAGCGTGACGAGGAGCTGGACAGCTTCAGTCAGCCCGAATACAGCCCCATGTTTTCGTTTCCCGATGAGGTAAGGGGCGTTTATATCACCCCCGAAAAGGATTTTGACATTTATGATGAAAACGGCGATATGCTGTCGGAAGAAGATATCCTTTCAGGCATAAACTCCGCCCTTGACAGTGCGGAAAATATGAGCCTTAACACGGTGATAATAAATACCTCCTATAACGGAAACGTGTATTTCAGCACGGATATGAACGGCAGCACATCTCCCTCGGAGCTGTGCGCACAGGCGGCAAATGAGCGTGGAATGTTCGTGTATGTCACCTTTGATATCGGCACAGTGCTTTCGGGAATCACGGAGGAGACCGCAAAAGCAAGGATAGACAGGCTTGCCCTGACCGCACACGAGTTCACCGTAAAATATCCCGTGGACGGTATTATCCTTGACGGATATTATTCCTCCAAGGACAGCAGCAGCTTTGCGGACTATATGACCAACGGCTCGGGCATCGGATACGATAACTGGCTTATGGATAACGGCGCATATGTGTTCAGCCTGGTATCGGACGCAGTGCGGCGCACATCTAACTCCGTCCCCGTGGGCATTTCCATAAACGATGTCTGGGCAAACTACACTACAAACGACGAGGGCAGCGAGACCTCCGTAAGCTTTGAAGCCCTTACCGACGGCTATGCCGATACGCTGGGCTACATAAACAGCGGCTATGCGGATTTCATCATCGTCAAGGCAGACGGCTCCCTCAGCAGTCAGTCTATGCCCTTTGAAGAGGTGGCAGGCTGGTGGGACAGGCAGGCGCAGAGCGCAGGCGTTCCCATGATGATAGACCACATCAACGAAAAAATATGCACCGACAGCACAGGCTGGGGCTCTCCCGATGAGCTGGTAAAACAGGTCATCAAGGCAGATGACTACAGCTCCTACATCGGCAGCATTTTCAACTCCCTTTCAGCGCTGGACGCAAATACTGAGGAATCCACCTCGGTGCTGGTTAAGCACTACAATGACCAGATAGACCGTGAGGGCCTTAACAACGAGCTGGAAATGACCCTCCCCCTTGCCACGACCTTCAAAACGGAAGAGCCTACCGTTATTTTCGCAGGCTCCTTTGACCCCAACTTCACCATCTATTTTCAGGGAAAGCCCATTGAGCTGAACGAAGCAGGGCGCTTCTATTTCAATATGGACCTTGATGTGGGTCTCAACACTTTTACATTCAAAAACAAGGGCAAAACTATCACGTACAAAATAACAAGAACCGTAAATGTCCTTAAAAGCGCAGAGCCCAGCGGCGGCGAGATGCGCATTGAGGAGCAGTCGGCAGTAAATCTCAGCGTAATTGCTTACAAAGGCTCCGATGTATCGGCAGAGATAAACGGCAGATCCGTCACCCTCAGTCCCGTGGAGGGTCAGACAGATGAGCTTGACCCCAACTCCAACTACACAAAATATGTTGGCACATATATTGCTCCCGCAGGCATAAAGGGCCAGGATATCGACCTTGGAAACGTGACCTTCTACGGCACATACCACACCAAAACAGGCGACTTCAACGAGAGCCGCACAGGCTGCCACATTATCGTAAATGCCCTTGCGGAAATACTCAACGACTACAGCGGCAATCTTTTGCAGGTGAAAAACGACAACACCATGGTGTACGACAGCAAGACCACCGGCACCGACCCCACCCCCGATATGGCACGTCTCCCTGCGGGCACATTGGATTATCAGGTAAAGACCGTCACCTACTCAGGCACGGAATATTACCTCACAAATTCGGGCAAGCGCATAAAGGTGAGCGACGTGAACGTGCTGGATAACTCGCCCTTAGGCTCAAATCCCGTAAGCGTGGTAAGCGCCGCAAAGGACGGCACGGACACGGTGCTGAAGCTCCACACCAACACAAAAATTCCTTTTGCCATGTCCTTCAATAATCTTAACTGCACAAGCGGCGGCAACGGAAATTACTACATATCCTCATTTAATTCGGACGCTCTTACCATTACCTTTGACTATATCACATCAGTTTCCGCAAGCGATATCACGTTCCCTGAAAGCTCCGTTTTCACCTATGGCAAGTGGGGCACATACGAATCGGGTGAGCTTACCAAGACTACCCTTACCCTGAGCTTCAGGCAGGCGGGAATTTTCGGCGGAGTTACATCATATTACGATGACAGCAATAACCTTACATTCCGCTTCAACGGCTACAGAAATTCCCTTGATGGCGCAACTGTCGTGGTAGATCCCGGCCATGGCTACACAGGAGCCGATACCTTTGACCCCGGTGCCGTGGGACACATCAAGGAGCAGGAAGCAAACCTCGCCATCGCAAAGCTGGTGGAAGAAAAGCTGAAAGCTGCTGGTGCAAATGTCATAAGACTAAAGACCGAGAGCGAAACATATGTTACCGCCCAGCGAGCTTCCTACGCAAGGCAGTATAATCCCGACCTTTTCCTTGCGATCCACTGCAACTCCGCAGGAGAGGACGCAAAGGGCGCAGAGGCATATTATTTCACCCCATTCTCCCAGCCGCTGGCGGACAGCATCTCAAAGCGTGTGGGAGCATATCTGGGCAGCAGCGTCCACGGAACAGGCAGCCTTGACAGGGGAGAGAACTACAACTATTTCTTCGTCACCCAGCAGCAGGATTTCCCGTCAGTGCTCATCGAATGCGGCTTTGTGACAAACTATACCGAAGCAATGGCACTGGCAAATCCCACTCATCAGAACGGCATTGCCTCCGCCATAGTACAGGGAGCTTCCGATTTCCTTGCACGGTGCGATTATTCCTGCTACGGAGAGGGCAGCGGAAGCTTCACCAACAGCGGCTCTTACGACAGCACCCCGACCGAAAGCAGCACTTACGAAAACACTGCGGAAGAAGTTCCCTCAGAAACAACGCCGTCCGAAACGCCCGAAGAGACTGCCCCAAATATCGGCTTTGAGTATAATCCATTCTCAGACCCTTATAACAGCTATTATTGAACAAAAGCTCCTCTGCAAACTGCGGAGGAGCTTTTTTATGCCATATTATATCATAATATATATAAACAAAGGGACTGCAGCCAATGCCGCAGTCCCTCATTTTATTATAAGTTATAAGTCAATTTACTCAGCAGTCACATAAACAATGTCGGAAGATGTTACGTCAGTGAACTGACCGTCAACATATGCCTTAACAGCAAAGCCGTACTTCTTGCCTGATGTAAGATTTCTTACATACATGCCAAGCTCAGTTCTTTCACCTGCATATGTCCACTTGCCGTCAGCGAAGTAATATACACGGTACTTTTCAGCACCATTCACAGCAGACCAGTTGAGACCAACGGTTCCCTTTCCTGAAGTGAATGTCTTGGTGATGACAGGCTTAATGTTAGATACAGTCACATAAACAATGTCGGAAGATGTAACGTCTGTCCACTTGCCGTTTACCAGAGCCTTAACAGCAAAGCCGTACTTCTTGCCCTTAGTAAGACCCTTTACGAGCATATGCTCCTCAGTTCTTTCGCCTGCAAGTGCCCACTTGCCGTCAGTATAGTAATATACACGATACTTTTCAGCAGCATAGACCTCAGTCCAGTTGATGCCTATAACGCCCTCTTCGTCGTATGTCTCGATGATCCTGGGCTTAACGTCAAGAGTGGTTGCATAAACAATGTCGGAAGCGGTTACGTCAGTCCATTCACCGTTGAGCAGAGCCTTAACGGCAAAGCCGTATTTCTTTCCGGGTGTAAGATTTCTTACATACATACCGGTCTCGGTTCTTTCGCCTGCAAGTGTCCACTTGCCGTCAGCGAAGTAATATACACGGTACTTTTCAGCGCCTCTTACCTCGGACCAGTTAACGCCTACAGTTTTTGCGGCAGGTGTTACCTTGGTTATCTCGGGCTTAGCGTAGTCATATATTACCTTGTATGTTGCGTTGAATATAAGAGTGTCAACACTGTCTTCGGATAATTCATAGCCATCAGGCACCCGGAGGATAAGCTCTGCATAGCCGCTGTCGATCTCTGCACGGCGTTCTATGCCTATTGAGTAGTCGCAGTCGGCATTTTCAACAGTGTAAGCATTGTCGATGTATTCCATAGCCTTTTGGAAGCGTGTATCAGCATCATCAGTCTCCTTTACCTCAATAACGGGGCTAAGTGTCATGCCGTCCTTGAGAGCAAGTGTAGCGCTTGAAACGCCGATGACCTTTGCATTGAAGCTAAGTGTTTCTATGCAGCCCGGCTTTGTGAGGTAGTAGTAATTGCTGCCGTCTTCGGGAAGTATCAGATTTACCTCTCCCTGTACTTGCTCGCCATCCATGGCAGTTGGCGTAATCCTAACACTGCAGCCTTCAAAGCCGTTGATAATGCTGAATGCGTTTTTCATATAGTTAACTAAAGCTTCAGTTACAGCCATGTTGTCGCTCAGATCAGCTGCGGGGATCCTTAATTCGGGAGTAAGCGTTGCGTCAGCCTGGAGGGCAAGGGTCGTATCTACTTTGATTCTCCATTTCGGAGTGAATGTCAGTGAATAATTGTATCCATCCTCAGCATAATCATCGGGGTGAAGCACTACCTTTGCCGTCATGCTTGCAGGGAGACCGTTGTCACTGTACTCGGTGATGTATTCAATGTCGTCGAGATTATAGCTGGTGCACATCTCTTTATCTTTGTCTGAAGCAGCAGCGGCTTGGAACGCTATGTTTTTCTTAATATATTCCTTGAGTATAGCTTCACGGTCTTTGTTTGTGTCGCTGATGTCAGTGGAGAATACAGGCGTAACCGACTCCTTTGAAGTCAAGCTTACCATTGCAGGTTTCTTTTCAGTAAATATTATGGTCTTTGACTCAGCTGTATGTTCTTTTGATTTGAAGCAGTAGTCGTCATTTGTCAGGCTTATGGTTATAAGGAATGTTGCCTGTTCATCGTCTGCGGCGTAAGGCTGAATGTTAACGCTGTAATCGTCCTCGCTGAGCTCCTCCGCACCTGTTACGGTGAACATTTCCTTCATACGCTCTGTACCAAGAGCAATTCTTGCGTTAAGGTCGTCATCGGGCATTACATAAACCACATTGTCGGTAACATCTGTTGGTTCGAGATTAAGATCAACAACCTTTCTTTCCTGGTATGTAATGTTGAACTCTATGCTTGTTGTTTTTTCTGATGACAGAACCTCATTTCCGTTTGTCATCAAAGAAACAGCGATCGTTGCTCCGTTTGCGTCGGAACTAACGACATTGACTCTTACTACAGTACCCGGCTCCATATCAACGCAGCGTAAGGCATAGTTTTTGGCAAGCCCAAGTCTTTTGTCTGTGTCATCATCAGGATTTACCTTGATAACAGCTTCGGTCTCAGCACCATCTGCAAGCTTCAGCTCCTTGTCGGAAACGGTGTATTCAGTGCCGTCGCCTGTATCTATAAAGGTGAAATTCTGTCTGCCCAGATGTAATGTCTTTGCTTCACCGTTGCCGATAACAAATCTGTTGTCGGTAACATTAAAGGTTGAATCTGCGGTTCTGTTAAAGATGTCAATGTCATTATCGCCGAAGTTGAGTTTATATGTATATTTGTCAATGATCTCACCGGTGTATATGTCACGGATATCAATAGCCTTTATAGCTTCCTGAACAGCCGCTATCTTTTCGGCATCTGTTGAAGTTTTGCTGATTTTTACCTTGATGTCAGTATCCATGAAAGAAGGGACGATATGAACATTGAAATCTACCAGCACATTGAAGTTTTTGCCTGTATATACCGTGCCGGCAACATCGCCCTCGTCAAGGTCATAAAAGTCAGCATATTTTCCCTTGAAGCCAAGTGTCAGCAGCATAGAATCACCTGCACCCGTTGTGACGATATAATAGCCGCTGTCGCCGTCTTTGCCGCAGAAAGGTATCGCTATTTTCTTGCCGCTTCCATCGGTAAAGGAAACTGCGTCATCAGCCATTTTCTCTTCTATAGCTGCCATCATGCCGTCACGGTTGAAGGTGTTTAAATTTAATTTGAGCTTGCCGCCGTTCCAGTGAGCGGAGATCGTCTGCTTTTCAACATACTCAACGGGAACTGTTATCTCAGTGGTGGAAAGAGGCTTGTTGTAGTCCTCAGTTCTTGCGATACATATTTCGTCCTTCTGGCTGTCAGCCACCTCGATAACGGCTGTAGCTGTGCTGTCATTGTTTAAGGTCAAGGATTTTACGGTGTAATCAACATCTATAGCTTCGCCTGTGTAGGTAGTAAAGCTAAGGTTATCGAAATAGTCCTTTATATACTCATTTGCTTTCTCAGGATCCTTGGGAACAGTAAGAGTGTCAAGCACGGGGTGGGCATCACGCTTGGCATAAACTCTCAGCCTTTTTGCAGAATCACTGCTGAGGCAGGTCGAGTTTTCTATCGGGCTAAAAGAGAAAAGCATACTATTGCCGGGGAAAAGTGCGCCTAAAGCGAATCCTCTTGTATCAAGATAATAATCCGTAAAGTCATATTCCTTTGCATTGCCTGTTACAACTGCATTATTTTTGACAATGTTATTATAGTATTTAAAGTCCTGATCAGTTTCATCACTGTCTGTTCTTTCATACTTTGTAACATAAAGATAATAAGCACTACCAATTTTTTCTGCATTGGGGAAGGAAATTGTTATCTCGTCCAGAACATTAACAGTGATGTAAGCCTTGGGGCCCTGCTCGCCGCCGATAATTCCCCGGGCATATATCTTAGCGCTTCCGGGAGCCACGGGAGTAACAGCGCCTGTGCTTTCATCAACCGTTGCTATTTCGGGGTTATCTGAGTAATACTTTACGGAAGATGCGTCAGTGCCTGTGGGAGAAACTTCAAGATACCGGCTCAGATCAAGCTTTTCGCTTGCATTTTCGGATACGGAAACGCTTTCCTTACTGAAGCTGTAGCTTTCCATAGCTGCCTTTACATATACAGTTGCGGAAATGCCTGCATTGTCGGAAGCGGAAAGCTCGTAAGCCTCTTCGCCCTTTTCGGTGAGAACAAATGTAACGGTTACCTTTTGTAAGCCTGTCTTCTCATCGTATGTCATATCGCCTGTAATGATGTCGAAATCGTCGCTTGCTGGAGCATAAACTGTCTCGCCCTCAGGCTCTTCAACATTGGTCTTTTTGTAGCTTGTGTTGCCGTAAAGAAGCTCTGTGGGCATATTGCTGTAGTCCATGTTTTCGGTGGTAAAGGTGAGAGCGCTCTTTATCGCCTCGGACAGGTTTTCCCCGTTAGATGTGTCAATGGGGTTGTCCGCAGTGAATTTGCCCTCAAGCAGGGGCTTCAGGATTATCTTTTTCACATCATACCTGATGGGCAGGTTCATCATGAAGCCGTAATTTTCAACAGAGGGGTCATAGGTCAAGGCGGTCTGGTTAGTGTCGTTGTAGCCCTTGGGGAATATCCAGTTTGCGGCTTCGGGATAATACCCCTTGATGCCATATGCGTGAACATAATCCCTTGTGGCAAGGATCTCACTGTAGGTTTTGTCGTATCTGTTCAGGGTGTGTGCCCTGCTGCTTGTTATGTAGGTGTCACCGTTGTAAATGCCGAATTTGTTGCTGAGTATGGCTGCGCTGCCTGCTCTTTCGTTGGCTCTCTTGTAAAGAGATTCGGTGTCCCTCTTGAAAACGGGGACTACCAGCTCCTCGGGAGCGTCCTTGAATATGGGGGATTCCACGTCAAATGGGATTGTCGCAGAAGTATTTTCGGTATCAAAGCAGTAGCAGAGAGCGCCTTCTTCTGTAGGCACTATACTGACATCAACGGAATAAGGGTCAGTGTCGGATATCTTGGCATCTAAGGTATAGTACATGCCGTGCATTGGAATAGGAAAGTCACTTACGCCCCGTACTATTTCAGAGCCGGCGGTAATATCGCTCTGATACTTGTTGGAAAAGCTCACCTGTACAAGTTCGTTTTCGTCGATAACAGTGCCGATGTTATCAGCTGTAGTGCCGAAAGGTATAGATATAGTGCTGTACGCATATATTTTGGGTATCAGATACGCTGCTGCGGAAGTAAAAGTAAAGCTCTGTGAATACGAAACGTCGCCTACAGTTGCATTTACGGTTATCACAGCAGTGCCCCAGCAGTCAACGTCATAAGCGTACTTGCTCACACCGTTTACCTCTTCCAGCTTGATAAGGCCATAAAGCTTGCTGGTGGCGTCGGCTTCATTGTAGGTCACGCTTGTTATTTTAAAGTCCTCAGCACCGTTGGAGTTAACATAGAACACCAGCTTCTGGCTGCCAACTGCTTCACTGCCCAGAGCATAGTAATGCTCAAGAGGCACAGCAGAATCAGCAGAGCCTGTGATAATAAAGGGGCAGTCGCTGACAGGATCACTGAGCAGATCGTAAGCATTGGTCTCCATGCCGATAGTGCTTATAGAGTTAAGGGTTATGTCGTCATCTGTAATGAAAGAGATCTCGTCCGCCCATACAGGGGGGACAGATGAAAATGTGACAGCCAGTGCCATTATCGCAGCAAGCTGTCTTTTAAAATCCTGCTTTTTCAAAAATATTTCTCCTTTCAAAATAAAAAATGCCATAAAATATTCTGAAATTACACACATCACACACTTGAAGTATAACATAATTTCACCGAAATTGCAATAGATTTTACCGAAAAAGTTAAAACTTTCTCCATGCTTATTACACTTTTACGCATTAACACATCTAATTGACAAAATGAGACCTGTATTCAAAAAGTGCGTGTTTTTGCCCGATTTTGTACCAAAATGCAGAGAACTTTTTTAAGAAATGATGTTTGCAAATTATAAAATCACTTGACAATCTATAAGCGCCGTGATATAATTTTAGTAATGAGATGCAGGCGTTTACCTTTCATCTAACCTCTTTTGTATATCTCCGAACCTCTTTTTGACTTACCTAAAAAGTCCCATTCTTACAGCCGCATTCGGGAACGGACAGCCCCGAATATCGGTGGGACACTGTCCTCTGCATCTCATTTTTATTTGATAAAAAGCCCTCGGGCATAACCTGCATACCTCCGTCAAACGACGCATTGAAGCCGTTTGACGGCATCATACAAACGAAAAAGCGGCTCGGATATCCGAACCGCTTTTGCCTTGTAAGCACAAAAAAACACCGCTCAGAATCTGAACGGTGTTTGGTGCGAGAGATGGGACTTGAACCCACACACAAACGCTTTGGCATTTTATTTGAATTTTTTCAAATGACGAATTATAGCCATTTGTCAGCTGTTTATGTTCTACGTAGAATAAACTCAATTCAGAATTAAATGGAAAAAGTGCGGGCAAAATTGCGGGCTTTGGTTATACTGCATCTGTCTTTTTATCATCGTTATCTATAATATCATTGAAGAGATTTTCAATGTTTTGAGCTGCAAGCTTAAGCTCACCATTGACTGTGTGGCCATATACTCCGAGAGTATCCATATCTGCCGAATGTCCGACAATGGTTTGCAGCGTTCCGAGGTTAAGCTCTTTAGTTATGGAAACAAAGGTATGCCTCAGCTCGTAAGGAGATATTGGGGTGATGCCATTATACTCACAAAAGCGTTTGAGCCGTCTTGCATAATACTCTTCTCTGGGAGGCTTTCCGTCAGCTCCGCAAAATACCCATGGTGTTTTGATAAATTCCGATTTCAGATAATCCAACTGCTGTTGTAACACCTTTACCGCCATGGGAGATAATTCAAAGCTTCTGCGTGCATTATCATTTTTTCCCGATGTGATTTCTCCGTATATGTTTACGGATCGCTGTATGTGGATCGTGCTGCGAAATATATCGGACTGCTGTAATCCTAAAATTTCCCCGGGCCTGAGCCCGGTAAGGACCTCGAAACGCCATGCGTTTACAAATGGCTCATTTACCTCCTTGTTATACGATAACGTAGTGTTGCAGCTGAACAGCTTGCGAATATCATCTGGCTGGAGAATAGACTTTTGGGAGGCTGATGCTCTCCGTGGAATAATCAGATCTCCACACATCAACGTTGTGGATTTCGATTTTCGGCAGAACTTTATGAAATTTTGTTCGCAGGCACGTATATTGCACAACGACTTCTTGGAAAGCCCGTGAGCAAATGCCTTATTTAAGACCGTCTGTAAATGCTGCTCATTAAGATCTTCCATTCTGACATTTCCTATATACTGCACTATGTAATTTCTCATGTGGCTGTCGTACTGGCGCCAATGGCTCTTTGATGTAGTGCATTTCAGGTTATCAATGTACAGTTCTGCCATATCCCTGACCTTTTTCCTGCTGTCAATAATTCCGTCGTCAAGCCAGGCATCGGCTTTTTCGTGGCACTCTCTTTTGCCGTTTCGGCCCGGGACGGAGCTGTAAAAGGTCTTGCGTATGCCGTTCTTTTGCACGTCTATGCGCCAGCGGTTTCGCTTTTCTTCCCAATACGCTGATGATGTTCTTTTCATAACCTTATCCTCCTTAAAAATGCAGTTGACTGCAAAGCCGTCCCCATAAACTGCAATGGGAGCGGCTTGACTTTTGTGGAAGGATATGTTAAAATACAGTTGATATGGAGTGTATTTTATACATATCCATTTCCCCGTTCGGTGTTGGCGCACTGAGCGGGGACTTTTTTATTCATCTCTTGATATGTAATAATAAAATATAATGATTGAAAAAAGTAGTTTTTTATATTTAATTGACTTTAAGATTTTGCTTCTGGTAGTATTCTATTATCTTATCCATAAGTTTTAAATTCTTGTTTTCTTTTTGACCTTCATATAATATTTTTACTAATTGCTTCCCACATCTGGTAAGTTCGACGATGCCTAAACAAACCATTTTAGGAGATTGAGAACATATTTGAACTCTTTTTCCATAATAGTCAATGATGATGCTTTTATTATTATCGACATTCAAGTAAAATCCTGACAAACCTGTGTGATATTTTATTAAGCCTAAACTCTGCATCTGAGTAAATGTCTTACAGTTTAAATACTCGCTTTCATAGACTCCGTTCATATCTATACCTTCTACTTCGGGGAAAATAGCATTGATATTATTATCGCTCGGGTAAATAAATTCAGGGGTAATGTCCTCACCATCAATAACAAAAACCGAATTTGCACAAATACGCGAAAAAATTTCAGCATCTTCGGGCTCCATTATCTGAAGAATGGAAAGAAGTTTTTTATCAACTGATTTCTTGTCTTCACATTTGCTTGCGAGTATTTTTGCCCAAATATGCTGCATTTCTTCATCGGATACATTTTTAGCTATGTCACTAAACATATTGAACCATTCGCTATCAGTGTCAATCTTCGCAGTTTCTAATGAGACACCTTTGGCGTTTAGCATTATTTCGGTAAGCTCCAATACTGAATAAAAATTTTTCACTCTTTTAGATACATCGTTAAAATGATACAGTAAAGCCATTTTCTGAGCCGTTGATAGTTCATCGTTTTTTTCAATCTCACTTATAAATACTTGCCTTGCTTTTAACGACGGAAAAATGTTTTTTATATCGATCATATTTAGAAGTTTGTCACCCAAATCAGCTATTTTTTTTGCAGTATCAATATTTTGCTCAATACTCATTATTTTTTCTCCTCTTTCCCCCGTTCCGTATGGTTCGGAGATTTTTTTATCCATTATTCTTATTCTTCCCGTAAAAGATCCTGCCAGCCTCAAGGTTCTTGCGATACCAGCAGCAGCGGGCGTAAAAGTTGTTTGAATGCAGACATTTCAGAGCATCGGAGCAGGCAACGTATTTGCTGCAGCAGCCAAATCGGTCTGACGGCTCATAGCGCTGTAAGGAATACTCCAGTATAGCTGTCAGATATGGAATGACGCTTGCACTGTTTATGTCAAACTGATGGTAAAAAGTCTTTTTGGAAGTGGTTTCACCAGTCTCTTTATCAGTGACCTTTGAGGTTAGTATCTTCTCAACCGCATCATCAGGCTTGGCAATGTGCTCCTTACGCTGAAACAGATATTCTATCCTTATATTATTCTTAGTCCTCGTTATTTTAAAGCACCTGTCGCTCTTGGTTTTGGTTCCGCTGGCTTCAAGCTCCAAAGGCTCAAGTATCCATACGGAATAGCTGTCTTTCAGCTCTTCTATTGACAGGTACTTTTCATCAACATTATTTTTAAGGCATACTGTGTGGATTATTTCCTTTAAGTCATCAATAATATTTTCGGATAATACTTTTTGATATTGTTCAGTTATATTGAAAGTAAGTTGCTCTAACCCATCATTTGATTTTGATATAAAATCATCTTCTTTTATGATGATAATGTGAGCGCCCTTTTGGTTGTAGTCTTCTGCTTTCAAAAGTTTTGTTCCCTTATTATCTTTCCAATCATCACTTCCGAGACTTCCTATAACAAGATAATCCAACTTCTTCACCACATTTTTTTGAACCAATGCGCCATTAACAAAAAGAATATTTTCTAACTGGTTCCTACTGCCACATGAAAAATCTCCAGTAAGACAAATTGTTTTGCCAGATACATCATATTTAAACTGGATATCACTAAATTCGGAAGAAAAAGTTTTACTGTTTATGTTGCTTTTGGGCTGAGTAAGGACAGTACCGTTCAAGGATTTTAATTCTTGATATAATTTATGCGTTGCTATGCAATCGCTTTCTGCTCGATGAGCATTATTAAGCTCTATTCCAAAATATTCAGCAAGAGTTATAAGTTTGTAATTTCGAGCATTAGGAACATATTGCTTTGATAAACGGTATGTATCTATATAATGATTTTTAAGTGTGCTTCCTGTAAGTTGCTTATATAAATTAGATATTATAATATAATCGAATGAAGCTATATTATGCCCTATCAAAATATCGTCACCAATAAAGCTTATAAAGTTGTTGAATATATCTTCCAGTTTTGGTGCATTTCTGACCATTTCATCTGTAATCTTATTTACACGGGTTGCTTCTGACGGAATATGACATTCTGGGTTTATTAAAGTAGTAAATTTTTGAATTATATCATTATTTCTTACTTTTATAGCTGTCAGTTCGATAATCTTACAATTATTTACGTTTACTCCAGTGGTTTCAAGATCAAAGACAGTATAATCAGAAATTCCTTCTGGCTGTATATCAGTAGTAATATTTTCAATAATCGGAGCAAAAGAATATTCATCAGGGTGTAAATTATACTGATAAACTGCAATAATTAGGTCTGTGATACTTGATATATCTTCTACGTTATTCAGTTTGATTTTCCAATGTCTGCGATTACGGTTTATCTCGTCTTTAAACCTGTAATCTTCTTTCAGCGCTTTGGAAACGGAAGTATCTAAGCTTACCCACGTTGATACTGTACCAGCTTTTATTCGGCAGAAATCTGTATAAAAGTCGCTATTATAATGAGGGCAATTTAACGTAAGGTAATCAGATGAACGGCGTTCAATCCTTATTGTATCAAAAGATAAATTATCTTTTTCAAAAGCAGCTCTTATAATTGCAATAGCTCGTTGCTCGAAACAATTAAGATCAGCTTCATTAGTGATTTCAAACATATTTGCACTTCCTTTTTGATAATTGTGATTATGAGTAAAAATATGCTTATTATATTATTTTATCAAAATACTCCCAAAAAGCAAGCTTTATATACTTTACATCGACGTCAAAGTATTCACAAAGCTGCCATACCTCAGTCTCACCGCTTTTCATTGCTTTTATCAATTTTTGCTTGGGAATAAGGTAATGTATCGCTTCGGCATTTGCACGATGCTCCTGCTTCTCAATAATGTCAAAAGGTGAATATGGGTTATAAAATGCACCCTTCATGCAATGCCCTATATCGTGAGCAAGATACTGCTTTTCCTCTCGCTCACTGTTCATTGACTTTGAATCAATACCTATGTAGCACTCTCCCTGCGGTGACAGCATGGAAATTGCTTTGCATTGTGGGCAGATGGTTTCTACCACCTTTATGTCATTATCATTTGCAAACTGGTAGAGATCAATCAGATTCATTGGCTTCGAGTTCTGCGATTTGTCTTGCAAAGTCGTCAACCTCCTTGAACTTCTCAGGTGTAAATCCTTCTTCTCCTGTTCCTGCAGCTATATTCTGCTTGTAAGCGGATATATCAATTTTTCTGCGTGCAGGCTCTATTTCAAGGAGCTTATCAACAGCTCCCTGCATTTCTGGCTTATCACGGTAGGCTGTAATTACTTTATTCTCATGTTCCGTAACTGATATTTTGAGTAAAGCATTACTTTTAGTTTTAAGATCATACTGATTTAGCTCTTCGACTGTAATCCCAAGAGCACCGCAAATCTTTATGAGATTATCTATACTCGCCTTGTTGCTGTCACGTGAGATCAGACTGTATATAGTCTGAGCGGACAGTCCTGTTTGCGCAGCTATGTCTGTTGCTTTCAGCCCTCTGTTCTCCAGTATTTGCTTTAGCTTTGCTCCGATTGCCATAATTGACGCCTCCTATTAAATTATCATAAGTATATCACTAAAGAAAACAAAAGTCAACAAATTTATGCAAATGCGTATAATTTCATTGTCGCAAACAAAGAACTGCATAATTTTTTGTGCATAGCGACAAAGTTATTCAAATGCGTAATAAATTGCAGAAAAACTATTGACTTCTATGCAGTTGAATAATATAATTAAATCATAAATTATGCGTTTGCATAATAAAACTATTCAAATGAAAGGAGAAAAAGCACATGGAATACAGCAATCTTATAGGCGAGATCGCAAAGGCGCATATTAACTACGTTGACATTGCAAAGAGGCTCGGGATAACACGGGATACCCTCAGAGCAAAGATCACGGGGAAAAGTTCTTTTACTGTAGAGGAAGCTTTCACAATAAAAAATGAGTTCTTCCCCAACTGTCAGTTTGAGCAGCTTTTTGCTCGGTCGGCATAATACCAAGTATATCATGACAAATAAAAATGAAAGGAGATAAGCAGAATGGAAGTAAAAGTAAAAATCAGCGGTCTTGAGGACCTTGTTTCTGATATCGAAAAGGCAAAAAGGCTTATAAAAGAGCTTGAGGACACTTTAGATAACATCAGAATGAACCATATCTCGACTACCGCAGAATTAGCGGTAATCGAGACAGAGGGTGTGGACGTTTTTATTGACAGCCCAAAGCGGAATTCAACCTGTCAATAAATTTCTTTTCTTGCCTTGCACGGATACGCTCAAACAGATATGCGTATTCACTGAATACTCTTTCTTGGTCACGTTCACGAACGTTGATTTCGTAAAAAACGCCTTTTTCGTTATCAAATTCCACTTCCATAACAAAAACGTAATTATTACTATCAACAGTCTGGGCTGATAAGATAAGTGTAGCATCATTTTTGAGACGTGCGAAATATTTTTCGACGCTATCATTCTGATGCAGCAAGGAAGGATCATATTTTGCTGGCATACGGGACCAATCATCAAGCTTTATTGATGTGAATGTTCTGATATAGGCATAAACGTCCTCACAAATAAAACAATCGTTCACATTTTTCACCCCCTTTCCCTGTAATTATACAGTGGTAGAAAAGAAATGTCAACAAAATTATCAGTCAGGGTATGAACTGTGATTGAATTGAAAAGGAGCGATAGAAATGAAAAACAAATATGAAGCACTAAGGTCACTGCTCAGGGAGCGGTACATGAAGGTAGAAGAGATGGCAGCAGGTATAGGACGATCGGTAAGTTATGTATCACAGAGAATGAGCGGAGTCCGCCAGTGGGAGTTATCGGACATATACGCCATAATGGAGCTGTTGGAGATACCCGCATATCAGATGCCTGCGTATTTTACCAAAAATGGCGAGCGTGCCAATCCCACCCTCGTCCGTCCGCCGCTTACAGATAAGCAGGCTGAGGTTATAGCTGCATATGATAGTGCCGAAAAATTGCAGTCAGCAGTGGATATCCTTTTGGGTATAGGCGATAAGCCTATCCACAGGAGAAATTCGGAACCCTCAATATACAGAATATAAGGAGATCAGACCATGAAAACATACATAGTGTTCGTGTATAAGAAGTTTATCGGCGGACAGGAGAACAGCATATATAAGGTATCCGCCGCATCGGAGGAGTCCGCAGTGGCAAAGGCCAAGGGCAGGATATTTTCCGAGAATGATGCAAGCGAACTGGTGGAAGTTGCCATCACTGACGTTTGCAGGGGGTGATGACATGAGTGCTCTCAGTGACTTCTATATCAGCGTAGCAAACGCCTCCACAGATAATGAGGTATCACAGGCTATAGAGACATTTATCCAGACCGTCGCACAGAATACTGCCTCGCAGAACCCGATCACATCGGAAACAGCTCCGCTGTATGCAGCTGCGTATCATGTGCTTTATGAAAGCGTCTATAGAATGCTTTCCGATGAGGACAAAAAGGCAGTGGACAATCTTGTGGCACGGGCTGTTATTGAAACCCAATGCGTCAGCTTTGGAAAGCCTGTTGACTTAGGAGGCACATATGGCGAAGAAAAAGAAAAGAGGTAAGAAAAATGCTGACAAAGCGTGAGCTTAAAGCACTGCTGAACATCACACTGTGCAAGCAGGCACTTATAATTATGCCAACAGAAGAGTCTGCAAGTGCCATGCGTGATTTTTTGCGGGCACAAATAAAGGCAGAATATCCCCAATATTGCAATAGCTATACCGTAACGGGAATAGCAGTGTATGTCAAATCTCACGAGGTTATAATCGTGGTTACTCCTGAAGACTGGCGCAGTTACAGAAAATACACTTTCAACGGCATTGTCCTTGTCGATGACGATATGTCTCCCGATAACTATGCACCGCTTCCATATATCACTGAAAGTCCTGAGAAGCTTCACAAGTATCTTGGGGAGCGGATCATATGATACAGCCTCAGAAGTTTGGCAATATCGTATTTATCAATCCTGCAAACGGGCTTTTCATGGTAACGCAGGACGGCGAAATACTTCTGCAAACAGATAACCCACGGGCGGCGGTCATCTACATAGCTGGGCTGTTCGAGAGCAAAATCATAAACCACTTCAAGCCTCTGCTTGCGGCGGAGGGATATAACGAAAAGGGGGAGAGGGTCAATGACAACGGACGAATATAAAAAGATAGTATCCGCATCGGTAAGTGAGGAAGCGGAGCAGGCACATATGATGGCATGGTGTGCATGGGCTCAGAACACATATCCTCAGCTTGACCTTGCCGTACACGTTCCCAACGAGGGAAAGCGCTCGGCGGCGGCAGGATATAAGTTAAAGCAGGCGGGTATGCGTGCAGGATTTCCCGATTTCTTTCTGCCCGTGCCGATAATCGACACAGACGGCAGACTGATATACAGTGGGCTGGCGATAGAACTCAAAAAGACAGGCGGACGACCCACGGACAAGCAGATAGAATGGTTGGAAAAGCTGGAAGGCACAAGACACGCCGTAGCGATATGCTGGGGAGCGGAAGCGGCAATCGAGCTTATCGGTGCATACTGCCGCAAGGATATTGACAACATCAGACGCAGCATCCATTCGGCGGAGCAGTTAGAGGCAATACGCCCAAAAAGGCGTGCGCCCAAGGTCAGCAAGATAAACTTTAAGCGGCTATCGTATTTTGCGGTCGGCTGCACACAGGCAGCCATTACAGCACTGGATATCCTGATAAACGGTACAGTTACAGGACGCTCACTGGTTATCGTTCTTGCACTATCGGTAGCGGCGCTGTTCACGATGATACGGGAGGTCGGACGTGGATAATCTTCAGATATTCAGCGGGCCTAAATCAGCAAAATACGGATATCAGCTTAACCCATATAACACCATGATAGGCGCACTGTACGAGTATCATATAGCTGTCAAAAAAAATAAAACGCCCGATGTCAGACACCGAGCGCAGGGAATGGGAAGCTATGGTATGGAAGTATTTTGATAAATGTATGTTCAGCTGTTCACGCTGTCATCTTCCGGAATATCCGAAGTTCCCCAGAGATAAAAGCAGGCTGGATAAAACGGTCACAGGCAGGCTGTACGAACAGCTGTTCGATATCATTAACTACAGAATGCGGCTGTCAAGAGCTATTGCCGAGATATACGATAAAAAATCTCCCGCAGGCGGCCAAAACACCTGAGGGAGCGGAAAACAGAACAAATTACTATTACAATCTGAGTATATCACATACTCGGAAGAAAGTCAAGGTGTAATATGAGTTACGAAATTTTCAGCGGTAAGGCGTTGGAAAAGCTTGGTGAAAAAATCAAATCATCGAGCAGCAAAATAAAAATCATGAAGGACCCGGTATGCGAGGCACTTAAGTCGTTTTGCAGGCAGTCTGAGGAATTTGCACAGGCTGTAGTACAGGGCGGAAGCTTCGAGGAGTGCATGAAGGCGGTCGAAAAGGGAGCAGGCTCGGCACTGTCTGATCTTGATGCCTACAAAAAGGCTGTAAAATTCTATTTTCCTACAGCAACGATATCCTTTTCCATGACTATAAACACTGAAGGCAATAATGATCTTTCGGAAGCTTCCTCGGGAACCTCCGCAGAAAAATCGGAAGAAAAGTCAAGTGTGAATATGTCACTTGATGACCTTCTCGGGCTGTGAGGTGAGAGTATGAAAAAGGATAATGCCAAATTGGCGGAGCTCTGGCGGCAATTTCCCTGTCTGATAAGCAGGGAAGCCGAGAACCAGATCGTATATGATGCGCTGCCGCAATTCCTGTTCTACCAAAAGAAGCGTGGCAAAGCATGGTGCTATTGCACTGCCTGCCGCCGCAGCGATGTGTTCCAAAAAGATGTGTATGCTGACGGAATACGGATAGGCGGCAGTGATGTTCCGGAACGCCTTAAACACAATGATGTCGGCACCTGCCCGATGTGCGGTCATAAAGTTACATACAAATGCGAGGGCAGAGGCCATAAGTACCTTAAGGCGTGGGGAAATTACGCTGTATTCACTGCAAAAGACAATGTACTATATGTAAATGCGGTAAAAGTCAAAGTATCATGGTCGCACATTGAGGAGCCGTATATCGACTATGAGTACCACAGGCGATATATATTTTCCGAATACGGTTCGGAAGAAATGCGCTGGACATGGCAGAGCGGAGGCTTCACGGCGATGAAAACAATAAATGAGCCTGTGTTCGGCATGTATAATATGGGCATAGACAGCATGGAATATACCCATTCATACACCTGCATCAACGATGATGCAATAGGCGACACATTTCTCAGATACGTGCCATATTACGATTATTGCCAATCGGCGGAAGCTATTCACCCGGTAAAATTTATCGAGCTATGTTCAAAAAATCCCGCACTATGCGAACAGCTGTGGAAATGCGGATTTTCAAAGGTAGTAACAGATATGGCAGTCGGTAAATCCGTCTTTTCCAAAATGATAAACTGGAAATGCACTGAGATAAAAAAAGCACTTGGCTTTGATGCCAAGGAAATGAAAGAATTTCATGACAATGGCTGTTACTATTCCCTTCGGCAGATATACGGATATATGCTGTTGAAAAAAATAAAAGGCATAAACAGCTTCGATGATCGCATGAACATTCTCAAAGCCGACGGTATAAGCCTTATTGAAGAAGAGATCAAGCTTTCCCGTCAAATGGGGGCGTCGTTTGTAAAGGTCAGAAACTATATCTATAAGCACTGTAAATCTGACAGGTACAGAGGGGCGCTGGAATGGAGCGACTGCAACAGAATGATGGATACGCTCGGATATCCCAAGGAAAGCGTTCTGAGATTTCCCAAAAGTCTTAGAAAGCTGCATGACCGTCTCGTAAACGAGACCAATGCGGCGGAAGAGCGTATAAAAAAGGCTCAGGACGTTCCCAATGACCTTAAAATCAAGGCACAGGAGGAAGAACTGTCAAAGCTCATCTACAGCAATCTGCTGTATGAAATAGTGTTGCCTAAGGATATGCAGGATATCAGAGATGAGGGCAAAGTCCTTGACCATTGTGTGGCATCATACGCCGAGCGCCATGCCAGAGGCACTACACACATATTTTTTATTCGTAAGCGCTGGAACCCTGAGGAACGGTGGTACACCATCGAGGTTACGGCAGATGGATATATCAGACAGTGTTATGGATACAAGGATAATCAGACTATAAAAAAGCCCGAAAGCATCAAGCTGTTTGAGAAAGAATATCAGCTGTTTCTGGACCACGTGTATAAGAGGCTGACCAATGAGGAATACGAAAAAGCGGCAATGAAGCTTGCCGACAATGGAGGTAATGAAGAAAATGGCAGAAGCAATAACAATCAGCTCACAGCTTAATGAGTGCATGGACTGGAGCCTTGAAAAAATAGAGCAGTCAATCGTATCAAGCTCATATGATATGGCACGCTCTATGCTGGAAATAGGCAAAGCCCTTAAGGTCATTGCAGACGGCAAGAAATATTCGGAAAGAGGCTATACATCATTCAAAGAATATATGGAGGACGCATCGGCGCATAATTTTCCTTTTAGCTATTCTCAGGCGTGCAAGCATATCAGGGTATATGAGCGATTTGGGAACAGGCTTTCGGAGCTTAATTGTGCCAAAATTGAGGTACTCGACATTCTCAGAGATATCCCGGAAGAGGATTTTGAGAAGCTTAATGACAGTGGAGAGCTCGGTACCCTTAGTAAAAGAGAAGCGGAAAAAATAAAAGCCGAAATCAAAGCCGCCAATGAGCAGATAAGTCTTTTATCAGCGGAAAAGGATAAAATTACAGCCGACTGCAATAGTTTCAAGGCTGAACGTGATGAATACTACGAGCAAATGAAGGAGCTTGAAAGCCGACCTGTGGAAACAGTCATTGCGGAGCCTTCCGAGGAACTTCTGAGGTCAATCAGGGAAGAAGCTGCCAAGGAAGCCGAAAAGAACATGGTATCTGCAAAGTCTGAATATGAGGAAGCAATTAAGAAGCTTAAGAAAGAAAAGAAAGTGGCTGAAAGCAGGGTCAAGGAGATAGAAGAAGCTCATAAAAAGGAGCTTGATGATATGTCCGCATCGCTGGGAGCGGACAAGGCAGCCACTGATGAACGAATAAAAGAGCTTGAACGCAAATTGCAGTCGGCTGAAAAACCTGCCGATGCAGAACTTATAGAATTTAAATTCTATTTTTCAGAGACCCAGGAGAGCCTTAAAAAAATGATATCGGCACTGAATAATGTGTCAGATCCTGAGAAAAAACAAAAATTCAAGGGAGCGGCAGTCAAATTCGTTTCAGCAATTTTATCGGATTTGGAACCTGATGAGAGGAGTTAATCAAATGAACTACACAAAAGTCTATGCCGCAGTGGCAAAGAAGAAAACGATATATGTCTGGCAGCCGAACGAAAGTGACCAGTGGCTTATAGTTGATGGAGCCATATACAGTGTAAGCGGACTGCCTGACCTTAACTGTGAAAATGTCCTGCCTCTCATAGGTGTTGACAGTGAAACCAGTGCATCATACAACGTAAGCTATTTCAATGGGAAAGCCAAGGATATCTTGCAGAAATACATATACTGCAATGCCTGTGAAGGCGATGGGCTTATGGTCCCCACGAAGCTTGCATTCAGTGATGTGGTCGTGCTCAGAGGCGAGAGCAGCAATGCTCCTCTTTGCGAGTTTGTAAAAGCGGAAAGTATCAAGCCATTTTCGGGGCAGGGTGTTGAGTTTATTTACAGACCTACTCCCGATCTTTCGCCGGGGGCTATGATAATCATCAAGGAGGGGCTTATCACAGTGGGAGCGGCCATTCCGTACAGCTTTAAAAATCGTCACATGGCGAGTGTGGATATTCTCAAACACGACCTTATCGCTGCTGCACACAAGATTGAAGAGCAGACCAAAGAGGACGAGGAATACGAGCAGACCGAACTCTGAGCATTCTCTTCTGCACTATATCAACAACGTATCCTATACTATTACATTTATATAGTATAGGATATCCTCGCATTTTCGCAAAAATAAAAATGGCCTAAAAAGGCTTTTAAAAACTCGTTTATAGTATTATCTTTTGAGATTATGAACGGAAGGAAGTGATAACGTGGTACGTGGGTATCTGATGGCTGTAACAGACATTAACGACGAGCGGCACATCGTTAAGACCTACTCCTCGGGCATGATAAACAATCACGGACTGAAAGGCAGAGCAAAGAAGTCCGCCGAGACTGCCGACAAGGTGAAGAAGCATAACCAAAAGGTCAGCATTCAGAATTTATGCTGGCTCATGCAGCTGAACTTCGAGGAGGGCGATTATAACCTGTCGCTGCATTACTGCGCAAACGGTGACAGACCTTCCGATGAGTGGCAGGCGCAGAAAAATGTTGCCGCTTTCTGCAAGGATCTGAAAAAATGGTGCAAGCAGAATATGCCTGACGGATATTCCCTTGATTATCTGTACTGCACACACACTACGACAGCCAGAGGCGCTATCCACCACCACATGATATTACGCAAGGATATCCCGCTGTATGTCATACAGCAGCTGTGGGCAAAATGGGGCAGTGTTTCCGTTGGCCGCAGTCTTTACAAGGGCTATGATTACTATACGCTGGCATGGTACTGGATAGCCGACCCGAAACATGAGCCGCACCCAAAGGGTATGCGGTCATACATACCGTCGCATGGACTGAAACGTCCTGTAACAGTCCGTGAGATAGTTCCTGCGAAAACATGGCGCATAAACCCAAAAGCGCCGAAGGGCTGGCGCATCAAAGAGGACACGCTTTACAACGGTGTTGATGTTTACGGATATCCGTACCAGAGCTACACGATGATAAAAATATCGGACGTGCAGAGAATTTAGGCGTTTTGCAGTTGAGTGCAAGGAGGGCATTAGCAATGTTTATGAGCAGAATGGAAGCAAAAGAAGATTTCAAATCGTTTGTGGGGCATCGCCTCGGCTATATATGCGCCATAGCGGATAGATTGGACGAACTTGGATATTTTTCAGCGCCCGCATCGTTAAAGCATCACGGAAATAATGACGGCGGACTGTATTGCCATTCCAAGGGAGTTACCTCAGAACTGCTGAACCTTACGGAACGACTTAGCCTGAGGTGGAGCAGACCCGAAAGCCCGTACATCGTGGGAATGTTCCATGATGTATGCAAGGTGGATAACTATAAGCGTGAGATTATCAGGGAAGAGTGCGCTGACAGCGGTATGATGGTGTGCAAAATCGAAGGAAAATGGGTGTACAGCAACGACGTGATCCTACCGGGACACGGTGAGAAGTCAGTGATACTTACGCAAAATATCATTGGCAAGCTTACAGAAGAGGAAATCATGTGCATCAGGTGGCACATGGGTGCTTTTGACGAGCGTGAGTGCTGGAAGTATTACACTGCGGCTGTCAGAAAATATCCCAATGTGCTATATACGCACACTGCGGATATGATAGCTGCTCACATTACAGGCGTGTAAAGGAGGCGACCCAAATGTCCAAATGCAATACCTGTGTTTATCGCTTCCGTGACGAACATCGAACAGCCTGCGGGTATATCCTAAGCACCGGAGCGCCGAGGGGCTGCACTGTGGAGGAATGCGATAAATACAAACGTGGCAGATCATACGCAAAGGAAGCCGCACTTGCGGCTGTATCAATAAAGGGAAGGAGAGTAAAATGATAGAGATCGACTGGAAAGCAGAAGCTGTGAAAGAGCTGAGAAACTACAAATTCAACGTGCAGGGTGTAAAGAACCTGCGGGAGCGGATAGAGATACTTGACGCTCAGCTTGAGGGCATTCGTTCTCCCGGAAGCACCGAGGGAGCAGGGAGCGGACGTGAGCGTGATGAGACCTACTGCGACGTTATCACCAAGCGGGACAATATGTGCAGGAGGCTTGATATCATCGAGCGTGAGATACAGCTCATAGATAAAGCATTGTCAGCTCTCAGCCAGCCTGAGCGAGATGCTCTTGTTATCAGGTACATAAACAGCGAATATAACAGCATAGGGCATATCTGTTCAAAGCTTCACGTTGAGCGCACAAAAGCCTACAGTATCTGCGCAGGAGCATTGCAGCATTTTTCGGCTGCTCTTTTTGGCTTGTCAGCCGAAAAATAAGGGAGCGGAAGTCCTGCGGAAAATCTGCGGACAAATTGCGGACAAAATGCGGACTCCAAACGCCGTTTTTTGTGCTATGCTATTATCATAGCAAAGTGTAAAGGGGGCATATTATGCGCAAAAGCTGCGTATATTGCGGCGGCATACACCCACAAGGCTATGTCTGTCCCTATAAGCCCAAGAACCGCAAAGGGCGTTCAACGGCGGACAAGTTCCGCTGCACATCTGCGTGGCAGAAAAAGCGTGCGTATATTGCTGCAAGAGACCGTCATTTGTGCCGTATTTGCCTTGCAAACGGCATATATTCGCAGGATATACAGGTACATCACATCACGCCTCTTGCGGAGGACTACGACAAACGGCTTGACGATGATAACCTTATCTGCCTGTGTCCGATGCACCACGAAGCCGCAGAAAAGGGCGATATTCCAGCAGATATGCTGCGGACCCTGGCAGCTTCTCCCATATTCGGCTGATATCCCCCGGACCATGTGCTTTAGTCAGATAAAGTCTTTTTAGACCAACGCCTGCCCTCTGTACACAAAAAATCTGTAAAATGAAATTTTTTGACAGGGAGTGAGGAAATGGCAAGACCTTGCAAGTCGGCTGGACTGCTGACAGAATGTTCGCAGACCAAAGCGGAAATTGCAGCACGGCAGGAAAAGGAAACCCAGCTCAGGGGCAAAAGCAAAAAGCCGCCGACTGCTCCCGGGTGGCTGACGGCAAATCAGAAGAAGATTTTCAGGCTCATTGTGGCGGAGCTGAAAGAGGCGGATATCCTGTGCAAGCTTGATGTGTGGATATTGCAGGAGTGTGTTATTGCGATAGACAGTCTGGAGCAGATAGACAAGGCCTGCAATGCTGACCCCACGCTCATATACGCCAAGGACGTTCTTTCCGCAAGAGAGAAAAATACAAAGATACTCTTCCGCTGCTGCAATGAGTTGTCGCTCTCGCCTCAGTCCAGAGCCAAGATAGCAAACATCAACGTTCAGGCTGACGACGGAATGGCTCTTCTCAGGGCCATTCTTGCGGGAGACGGTGAAGACGAGGAATGAATGCGTTCTGTTCTTTTAGAGAATCGGACGCATTTTTTATGCCCAAATGAAAGGATATGATATTATGAAAAAGTTATTTATTTCCCAGCCTATGAGAGGCAAGTCAAATGAGGAGATCATTGCGGAAAGAGAAAAAGCCGTCAAGGCGGTTGCTGAAAAGCTCGGCGAACCTGTGGAGGTCATTGATTCGTTTTTCAAGGACGCTCCTGTCACTGCTGCTCCTCTGTGGTTTCTCGGCAAGTCCCTTGAAGCACTTGCGGGAGCGGAAATTATCTATTTCTGCCCCGGCTGGGATACTGCGAGAGGGTGCAAAATAGAGCATCAGTGCGCTGTTGAATATGGCATAGAGAGGATCTATGAGTAAAAGGGGTCGAAATCGACCCGGATAAACCCCTCGATTTCGAGGGGTTAAGAAAGGGTGATGAGATGGATTTTGAGATAAGGGCGGACGGTGTCCTGCACATTGAGGGCTACGTTAATGCCGTCGAGCGTGACAGCCGCATTGTGATGTGCCCCGAATGCGGCAAATGCGTTGAACAGATCGCCGCAGGCGCTTTCGGCAATGCTCTGAGGGCGGCAAAGAATGTTGATATGCTGCTAAATCACGACAAGGGGCGGAAGATAGGCTCTACCTCCGAGGGCACTCTCGCCCTTACAGAGGACAGTATCGGGCTGAGGGCGTCGGCAGACATCACCGACGAGGAAGTTGTGGAAAAGGCGAGAAACGGGCTTCTCCGTGGCTGGAGCTTCGGGTTCAGGGCTACCGACACCGAAATAGAACAGCGCTCTCAGGGCGTACCCAGACGGCACGTAAAGGCGCTGAACATCTCCGAGGTATCGCTGATAGATGACCGTTACCGTCCCTGTTATGCAGGCACTTCCATTGAGCTGAGAGCTGACGAGGGAGCGGAAGAAGCGGATTTTACGGAGCTTCGCTTCAATCCCTATCACGACCCGACAAATGGACGTTTTACCACAGCCGGTAGTTCAGGCGGCGGATTTTTATATTCCAAAGGCGGCAAGTCTGCGTATGTGTTTGAACGTGATATTGATGGCGAGTATGAGCAGTGGAAAACTTCCAGGAGCGGAGCAAAGAAAGAACTTGACAAAGCCAAAATATCCAAAGCAAATGCACAAGGCTCAAATTTCTATGATGCGGGCAGTGCAATAGCCAGAACATATGACAGAGAATATGATGAAATTGGAACTCTCAATCTTTCAGATGACGAAAAGAATGCTGCACGTGATAAAATATATGAATACTCTGCGGCTGAGCTTGAAGCAAGACAGAAGTATTTCGATGTTTACACCGTAGGTCCCGCCCGTAAGGTTGCCGGTTCTGACAAAGCGTTTGACAAATCCATGAATATAGCGGGAGAGCACAGTACATATATGAACTCGCTCCGTGATAAATCAAGTAAAAACACACGCCGTCAAAACGAAAAAAAATTTGACGAGGCGTTCAAAGCCGAAGTTTCCAAAGCAGCTGAAACAGGAGCAAGAGAAATAACGGTAAACGGAGAAACGTATTTCCGCAGGACAAAATCGAGTGGCTCATGGGAAAAGGGAACGCTAAGAGACGACCAAGCAAAAAGAAAATTTATGAAGTCTCAACAGAATATGTTTATTGCTGACCGCAAATCATGGGATAGCCTGAGCAGTGACGAAAAGGCAAAATATTATTCCCGTGCCGCACCCGACACACCCGACTACAGCTCTTATGAAGCCCGCCTTGCCCGGGTGAGAATGAGAGAGCTGGAGCTGAGAGCCGAGGCGGCGGAAGCACCGCCCTGAATGTATGAGGTGAGATATAACCCGTCACAGGCGAGAAACGCAAAGGGAATGTGGTGCAAGGAGGGCGTTGGCGGCGCTTCAAGTTTTTCCGAAAGTATTGACAAATCCGCTGAAAGTGGTATAATGAAATCTTCGGAAGATTTCAGCTATATCAGTGCAGTAGGTCCAAATGAATTTGAGAAGGGCTTTTCTTCAACAAATCTTGCGAACCATTGGTATGGAAATGAGCAACCTAAAATATCAAGCCACAAGGCAGAATATGAAGCAAGGGGCTATGATATGAAAGGCTATGCTCAAAGAGCACTTGAACTTGTACAAATGCCTGTAGGCGGAAATATAATGGGATACAAGACTTCAAAAGGTGAGGTTGTTCGCTATGATAAATCTTCCAAGGACTATGTAAAAGGAAACCCCAAGTTAGGCATAAAAACAATGTTTACCGCAACCGAAGATTATTATTTAAGGCGAAAAGCCAAAGATACGGAGGCACAAAAATGAAAGGTGAAATTTGTCCTGTATGCGGAAAGCACACTTTTGAAGAAGATGACTGTTTTGAGATCTGCCCTGTCTGCGGCTGGGAAGATGACGGCGTTCAGCGTGATGAACCCGATTATCCTGAGGGAGCAAACGGCATGAGCCTGAACGAATACCGCAGAAGATATGCGGAATATCTCAAAGAAAGCAAGTAAAAACCGATTATACCAATAATTAAAATGACCGTTTTGCAGTCGGCTGCACAGCAGCACTGCAAGGCGGCTTTTTTATACCCAAACGACCAAAACAAGGAGGAAAAAGCATGAATTTAAAGTCACTTATCGAAAAGAGAGGACAGCTCACCGCACAGATGAACGCTATTCTCGGCAAGGCAAAGGAGGAGAACCGTGCGGTCTCCGATGAAGAGGCGGCACAGTTTGAAGCCCTTGACAAGGAGATCGCAGACACTGACCGTTCCATTGAGCTTGAAAAGCGTGCCCAGAAGGTCAATGACACAGGCTGTGACCTTGACGGCGGTTCAGATCTCATCGCCGATGACGGCGAGGAAAAGAGAGCCGCAAAGGATATCGTATCCGATTTTATCAGAGGCAATGAGCTGAGAGCGGGAGAGATGACCACTTCCACAACAGGCAACATTATCCCCTCAGAGTTCTCGCAGGACATTATTCACAAGTTCACCGAGCTTTCGGGCATCGTCAATCGTGTATCTGTGGTAAACAGCGCAGGCACCTACAAGCAGATCGTAGCGGACAACGACAACAAGATATCCGCAGGCTGGACAGGCGAAATTGAGGAGATCACCTCTTCCGCCGCAAAGTTCAAGACTATTGAGATAAAGCACCACAAGCTTACTGCTCTGGCAAAGCTCTCCCTTGAAGTAATCAACCAGAACGCCTTTGACATCGCAACAGAAGTCGAGAACCAGACCCTGCGTGACATGGCTGTAAAGGCTGAGACCGCTATCATCAAGGGCACAGGTACAGACCAGCCCAAGGGACTTGTAAAGTCCGGCACGGCGTTCACACTTGCGTCTGCCGCTGCCATCACCGCTGACGAGATCGTGAAGATATTCCATTCCCTCAAAAGCTTCTATCAGCAGGACGCAGCATGGATAATGAGCAACGACACCCTCTGCGCTGTAAGACTGCTGAAAGACGGCGACGGTCATTATATCTTCCACCAGAACGATCTTACAAGCGGCTATGTCGGCACCATTCTCGGCAAGCCTGTGCTGGTTTCCGAAGCTATGGACAATATGGGCAGCGAGGCGCACCCTATCATTTTCGGCGATTTTGCAAGGGCATACAAGGTAAATCTCAACCCCGATATGTCTATGCAGATACTCAACGAAAAGTATGCTGAGTACGGCATGAAGGGTATCCTTACCATTATGTGGCTTGACGGTCAGCCTGTGAACGAGGACGCTTATGTCGTCGCTTCCTGCCCTAAGGTAGGCGGCTGATGATGTACACAGCAAACGTGTCATTCGCAGGCAAGGTAAGTATGTACAAGGGCGAGGTAAGGGAGCTGTCCGAGGCGGCAGCTTCCGAGCTTCTCCGCTGCGGATATATTTCCGAAGTCGAGCCTGAAAAGGAGGAAGCCCATGAAACTAAGCGAGGCAACTCTGGCAAGCGTAAAGCTTGCGATGCGCATTGACTACGACCTTGACGACAGCCTTATCGAAGACATTATGGAAGCCGCCAAAGGCTACATACGCACCTACACGGGGCTTACAGATGAACGGCTGGACGATTATCCGGAAGTGATACACGCATTCAACTGCCTGTGCATTGATATGTACGACAACCGCTCTGTCGAAATAGCCAACGGCAGGGAAAATCCCACGATAAAGCAGATACTTGGCGGAATTGCGGTGAATTACCTATGATAACGGCAGGTCAGCTCAATGCTGTGATATGCTTCCAGCGGTCGGTGAACGATGTATGGGAAGACCACCTCACCTGTCGTGGCTACATCAACGGACTTAGCGGAAACGAGTTTTTCATAGCCAACGCAGGCTATGAGGCGGCGCTGACGGTAACGATACAGTGCAGATATCAGCCTGCGCTTATGCACATTACACCCATGCAGTACAGAGCTGTATCGGGGGGCGTAGTGTATGAGCTCATTTCCCCTGCCGATGATGTGGGAAGCAGGCACAGCGAGATAAAGTTCCGTGCAAAGCGGATATACACCGAGGAGGACGGTCAATGACCTTTGAAGAGATACTGGCGGAAGCCAAAAAAATATGTGGGCGCATGGAATGGCACTCTTTCAGGGCTGTTCCCGGTGAGCACCGCTTCGGCACCTATAACATTCCCAAAAAGGACTTTGACGGTGCTGACGAAATGGCATTTTACCGCCATTATCCCCTTGAAATTACGTTTTTCTACCGTGAAAGCAAGCAGAAAAGCGATTTTGAGGGAGAAAAGAAATTCGAGGCTGCCGCAGCGGGAGCGGGCGAGTTTTCCTGCACCATGGGCTACGACAGCACAAACAATCTGTTCTACACACAGTATGTGTTTGATATTACAGAACATATCGAGGAGGAATGATCTATGGCAATGACCAAAAAGACCTATTACGGCTCGGGCCGTGTTTACAGCGCCGACTATGACGCAAGTACATTTCCCAAGGTTGCGGATACCAAAGCCATCACACCGGAGGAAGCGGCTGCGGTCATCAAGTACATTTCGGGCATTATGGTTGAGGATAACCAGATAGGCTACCTTAAAGACGGCTACGAGGTAAAGGTGGAGACTTCCAACCTTTCCGACAAGTCAGACCTGGGCGAGATGAAAATTGATGCTATCTCCGATGAAAAGGGCACATCAAACTTCAAACTCTTCAATGCAAACGGCGAGACTATCGCAAAGCAGTACCCCACCGCAAAGTATTCCAAGGACACCACGTCGGGCTTCGGATTTACCTTTGTAGGCGGCCTTGGCAACATGGACGAGACTGTTCACGTTGTTGCATTCAAGCACGATGACAAGAAGTACGGCGATACCGTGGTCGTTGTTATCGGCAAGAACACAAGCGGCTTTGACGCTGTATGGAAGCAGGACAGCGTAACTCCCTTTGCGTGTGCATATGCCCTGGAGCCTTTTTATGATTCGGGCGAGTTCATGCTTATGGTCGATGCAAAGGCAGGTCATGTATGGACTGCGAGTGGGGAATAACCCCGTTTGAAAAGCCTGTTTTTCCCGTTGCTCTTCCGCCTGTGGGCATTATCAATGTTCCCGTATGCTCAAAGCACACATGGGACGTTATCAACATTGCCCGCAGCGGCAGGGAGATAAAAAGGGCGGCATATCTTCTGGCGGAGATCCCCGAGGATATGCCCATACAGTCCCTGTGTGAGTTTGTGAGCGGCTATATCAAGGCTGTAAACGACTACTGCGAGGACTTTGCGGATATCTACGGCATACCCGACAAGCCCGATTTTGAGCATGACGAGGAAGAGACAAAGCTCCCTGTGCTGACATTCGGCGAACGCATTGTCAGAGAACACACGGGGTTTGACTTTGACCGCATAAACGAGCTTGATATCCTTGATTACAAGCTCCTGCTTGCAGATGCCTGCAAGATAAAAATACTCGGCAGGTCGGACGGCAGCGGAAAGGCATATCTCAACGAATGCTGGGAGTTTATGCACAGGAAAAGCAGTATTTTTGAGTGAGGTGGGAATATGAATGATTACAGCACTTATGAAAAACGCCTTGCAGAAATAAGAATGAAAGGTATGGCGCTCAGAGCAGAGGAAGCAGAGCTTCGCTTCAACCCGTATCACGACCCGACAAATGGACGTTTTACCACAGCTGGCGGCGGAAGCGGCAGCTTTCTTTACTCAAAGGGTGGGAAAAGCTTTTATGTTGTGAGTGGTGAACAAGTGAAAAGCAACGCTAAATATAATGGATTTAGTGTAACCGATTCTAAAGGTAAAACAGAAAGCTTTACAGTTGTTGACGGTCGTGTACGGTATGCAGACCAAAGAAAATATGACGGATTTATGGGCAGTGGAACTCAAAGTATATATCAGAAAGCATATGACCGAGTTGGCAGTGTTGATGGGATTATCAGCCAAATAAATAAAGTTGGGAAAGGAAAAGCATCTATCATTTCAGATGATGACGTTGAAAAAATGCGTGCTGATTATAAGCTCAAGCGTGAAGCGATTGACAAAGAAATGACAACACTATTGTCCGGCAACAAACACAGCGTAAATCGACACAGAACTTATTGGAGTGCGATGTAACAAAATATCTCAAAGAAAGCGAGTAAATAACCGCTTATACACCAAAAATCAAAACGCCGAAAGGAGGGCGTATTTTGCTTGAATATCACCGATACAAGGGCATACAGATACGCCCTTTTTTGTGTTAATGAGACCGACGGCAAGGTCGGACGATACGTAAAGAAGCAGTGCGAAAAATGGCTTGAAATTGCGGACGGAAGAAACCCCGATGCGTATGTGAGCATGGCGGAATACAAGCGGATAAGCGGCATTCTCCGCCTTATGGTACACCCTGACCTTAACTGCCCTATGCTTACGGGGCTGGAAGATTATGCGATGCTGTTCATCGCTGCGGTGCTTTGCACCAAGGGCAGGGACGGCAGGCGGTATTATTCCACGGCTATCCTTGAAATTGCCCGCAAGAATTTCAAGACATTTGTTTCGGCGGTCATTTTTATCATTCTGATGCTGACCGAGCCGAGATTTGCACGGCTTTTTTCCGTAGCACCCGATTACAAGCTTTCATCTGAGCTGAGACTTGCGGTAAGGAAAATTATCAAGGTCTCTCCGCTTCTGGTGAAGCATTTCAAAATAAACCGGGATATGATAACCTGTAAGCTGACGGACATTGAATATACGCCCCTTGCGTACTCAAATGACCGACTGGACGGCAAGCTTGCAAACGCCTTTCTGGCGGACGAGGACGGCGCAATGGACAGCTATCCCGTTGAAGCTATGACTTCATCACAGATAACTCTGCCCAACAAGCTTGGTATTATCATATCTACCCAATATCCCAATGAAAACAATGATTTCCTTGACCAGATAGACCTTAGCAAGAAAATTCTTGACGGCATAATCGAGCGCACAAATGTGTTTGCGCTGCTGTATGAGCCTGACATAGAGATCATCAACGACTGGGAGCATAACGACAATGTTATCTATCAGGCAAATCCTGCGGTACATGGAAAGCCTCAGATGCTTGATAATCTCTTTGAAAAGCGGCAGATGGCTGTGCTTTACGAAAACAAGCGGGAGAATTTTCTCTGCAAGCACTGCAATATCCGCTACAAGTCCGTGGGAACCGAGGGCTATGTGGCTGTTGACAAGGTACAGCTTTGCCGCATTGAGCCTGACGACAGCTGGTGGAGAGGCAGGCGGGTATATCTGGGCAATGACCTTTCACTCACGGACGATAACACTGCCGTTGCTATGGTCACAAATGATGACGGCGTTATTGTTGCCCGTGTGATGGGCTTTATCCCTGCGGACAAGATAGAGCTTAAATCCACGAGAGAGGGCATTGACTACAAGAAATTCGTTGCCGCAAGGTACTGTATTGCCTGCGGTGATGAGGTCATTGACTATGCTGTTGTGGAGGACTATATCCTGACCCTTGAAAGCACTCTGGGCGTGACCGTTGCGGGTGCAGGCTGGGACAGAATGAATGCGCTGTCCTCGATGCAAAAAGTGGAAAGTGCGGATAATCCTATCGAATGTACCATAGTGAAGCAGCATTCGAGTGTTCTGCACCCTGCCACAAAGCTGTTGAGAGAGAGCATACTGGGCGGAAGCTTCCGCTATGAAAGAAATGCTCTGCTGGAAAACAGCTTTGAAAACGCCCGCTGCACATATGATACCAACATGAATATGTACGTCAACAAGAAGCGCAGTGCGGGCAAGGTGGATATGGTGGTGGCGCTGATAAACGCCGTGTATATGCTTATGGAAAACGAACTGCTGGCAGATGATTTTGTCTTCCAGTGTATTGATATATGATAAGGAGGGATCTTGATAATGGCGTTTAAGATTTTCGGCAGAAAGAAAAGTCCTGAGACTGCGGAGAATTATTCTTTCCCTATAGAAGAGAGAGCCGAGACCAAGGTATCGGAGGGCGGTTCGGGAGCGGAACTGCTGGCGGCGGCGCTCAGCGGCTGCCGTGTAACTGCCGATACGGCTATGCAGGTCCCTGCCGTTGCAAGATGCGTGAACATGATAGCGGGAGCGGTGGCTATGCTGCCCATAAGAATGTACCGCAAGGGCGAGGACGGCAAGCCCCAGGAGATAACCGACGACCCACGTATCACGCTTCTGAACGGCGACACAGGCGACACTCTGACCGCCGATGCAATGCGCTACGCATGGGTAAAGGACTATCTGCTGAACGGCGGAGGATACGCTTACATCGAGCGGAAAATGGGAATGCCCACGGGGATTTATTACATAGCTTACAGCGATGTGGGCGTAATAAAGAACACAGCAGACCCCATTTACAAGAAATACAACTACAGCATAAGGGGCAAGAGTTTTTACCCTTATCAGCTGCTGAAAATACTCCGAAATACCGACGGCTACGGCAAGGGCAGGGGCATTATTGATGACAGTCCCCTTGTAATTGATACGGCGTACAGCATGATAAAGTTCCAGCGCTCCCAGATGATGAAGGGCGGCAGCAAAAGAGGCTTTCTGAAAACCGAAAGCAGGGTTGACCAAAAGGTCATTGATGAGATAAAGAGCAAATGGAGAAATCTGTATTCCACGGAGGATTCCGAAAGTGTGATGTTCTTAAATGCCGGAATTGACTTCAAGGAGATATCCGCAACGTCCGTGGAAATGCAGATAAACCAGAACATACAGACCATAAACAGCGAGATACTGAGGCTTTTCGGCACATCTGACGGCATACTCAGTGCGGACACGGTAAAAAACGCCGTAATGCCTGTGCTGGACGTTATGGAAGCGGCGTTTGACAATGACCTGCTTCTTGAAAGCGAAAAAGGCAATGTATATTTCGCTTTTGACACCAGAGAGCTTACCAGGGGCGATATCCAGAGCAGATATGCGGCTTATTCCGTTGCTCTCCAGAATAACTTTATGCAGCTTGACGAGGTGAGGGCGCTGGAGGATCTCCCGCCACTGGGTGTGAATTTTATCAAGCTGGGGCTTAACGATGTCCTGCTCGACCCCGTTACCAACAAGATATACACCCCCAACACCAATGCTATGGTTGACCTTGGTTCGGGTGAGGGAGCGGTCAAGGCGGAGCCTGTTGACAATTCTGAAAAAGATGATATAATTGATGTTAGAGGCAAATATATTCAGCTGCCAAACGGCAAAATGAACGGAAGTCTGCCAAGTGCGAAAACAGAGCTCAAAGCCAAAATCGAAAGCGGAGAACTTCCGACGAAGCTTGATAAGGATAAGCAGAGCAGACACGTTATTGGAAATCCGGCATATGAAAAGCGAATAGTTAACGGTGAATTTCCAAGCTACATAACTGTAAACAAAATGAAAGTGCAGGAAATAATCAACTCCAAATCACTGACGGGCAAGGTTCAGAAACTTAAAGACGGTCAGTATCAGGAGCTGATAACTGCCGATGAATATTTCGGTGTTTTCTGTTCTCTTATAACTCACGAAAAAATCAAAACAAACAGAGGAGTTATCCATTATTCAAAAAATGGAACACATCTCGTCCCCACAAGTCCGGAGGAGTAATTTATGGATAGTGAAGCAATGTTCAACAGCAACGGTCATAAAGTAAGGCTCGTTGAAAAAGACGGCAGGGAAAGGACTGCAAACGTTATCCTTTTTCAGTCGGAATGGGACAGCGGCTGCGATGAAGCCTGCATTTGGCTTGATGATAACATTGAACCCGGTATTGTGCAGCAGAGTGACATTTCTTCGATTGAGGTGTTGGATTAAGGGAATGCCCGATTCAGAAGAAAAACTCATAAGATTCCTGCACACGGAAGGGAGAACTTGGTTGATGGTAAAAAATAATCCTCTTTCAGAAAAAGAAGCTGCTGTTTTTGAGCTTCTCAATGGCTTGATTGAAAATGCAGATGACAAAAAGCTTGCATTCACTGTTATGCTGTGCTGCATCAACAATGATGAGTTATGTGACAAGGTTCTCAGTATTCCCGACGGACGCAGACATATTACAGTATCGGATATAAATTCATGTTTGAGTGAATTTACTGAGCCTTTGGAGATCGTTGATGATGAGGAAGAGTGACAAGACAAAATTATGCTCAATTTATCTCATAAACAGTTGGATTTTTTGAAAAAGGAGTTTTCAGTCACAGAAACCGATATCAAAAATATGGATATTGACAAATGGACTGAATTACGTGAAAAATGCTTTGAAATTGAAGGTGCTGAGGCTATGGATATTCCGTCCGACACCTGCGTTTTACCTGACAGAGGCGAAATTGCCGCAAGCATTGTTGATACGACATATAAGGCTCTTTTTTCGTAATTACAGCAAAAATCTGAAAGGAGAAAATCGTAATGACTGCTCAGTTTAATTCAGAACAGAAAAGTTTACTGAAAAAGATCGGACTGTCGGATAATTTCAATTCGGATATGAAAGACAGCGAGGTCGAAAAGTTTGTTGATAAGGTCTCGGATCACTTGCAGATGTCAGGCCTTACAGATAACGGGCTTAATCATGAGGGACAGATATGCGAGGATATTTTGAATTTGATCGCTGACATATAAACCGCTTTGATATGAATCAAGGCGGTTTTATTATACCCACACAAGCGTTTTGCAGTTGACTGCAAGGCGCATTTTTTATGCCCTGAGGAGGCGGGAATATGGCGGACACTCTGGGAGATCAGATATACAAGGACATACTTGCATACACAAATGACGTTGTACGCAAGGCTGACAAAGCCGCAAAGGAAATACAGCGGCAGATGGTGCCGATGGCGACCAACGCATCGCCTGTCAGGCAGTATTCCACACACACGCAGGAGGTAAGCAATATTACAGTTCACAGGTCTCCCCCTGCGGTGCGCAGGGCTGTACACCGCAAGGCTCCCGAAAAATTCCAGCCGGGATATTTTAGGAGCGGCTGGACTGTAGGCACTATCGCCATAGCCAACGGCAAGCTTTACGGCGTGCGCAACAAGCATATGCCCACGGTCACTCACCTTATAAACTTTAACCATGATCTTGTAGTTCACGGCATCAGGAACGGCGTTGTACACGGCAGCGGTTTTGTTGATGCGGTGCAGGAATGGGCTGAGAGGGAGCTTGACAAGCGGCTTTCGGAATTTTTGGAAAAGGAGTGATATTGTGGCCAATAAATACGGCTATATGGCGAAGATAGGTCTCAGTGACGATGGTTTGCAGACGAGCCTTAAAGAGATAGACAGCTCTCTCAAAGAGGTTGACCGTTCCATTGCCGCCACTGACAAGGCTATAAACAACGCAGGCAAGGCAGGGCTTGAGACTACTCAGCTGTGGGAACAGCAGTATGATCTTCTGAAAACTCAGATAGAGACCACAGCGGAAAAGCTCCAGGGGCTGGAAAGTGTACAGAGCAAGGTCGCTGAGGCATATGACAACGGCGCTATTGATTATTCGGTATATATCGAGTTCCAGAATGAGATTGCAAATACGGCGACTAAGCTGGAAAATCTGAAAAAGCGGGCTGAGGAAGCAAATGCAGCGCTTCACCCATCGGCGGACACATCGACCTACCAGACAATAAACACTTCTCTCGACGGTGTAAATCAGCGGTATGCCAATTCCAGAAAAGAGCTTGAAGAAGTTAACAAGGCTCTCAAAGTTTCGGGCGATAATGCACAGCTTATGGCTCAGAAAAATACTCTTCTGGGCGAGGCTATCCATGATGCACAGGTCAAATTGCAGGTGCTTACTTCCCAGCAGGAGCGAATGAATGAGGCTGTCCGCTCAGGCGATACCACGGCAGAGGAATATCGTGCGTTTCAGCGTGAGATAGCCAACACGCAGGCGGAGCTTGCGGCCCTTACGGAAGAGCAGGAAAACCTCGGAAAAGCCGCTGAGGAAACAGGCAATAAAAGCGAAAAGGGACTTGAAAAAACTACTGATGCGTTGAAAAAGGTTGAAAAAGTTGCGATGGCAACTACAGCCGCTGTCACCGCTGCCCTTGGAAAGCTTTCAAGCGATGCTCTCAGCGCCTATTCTCAGTATGAGCAAATGGTGGGCGGCGTTGAAACTCTTTTTGCGGGAGCGGAGGATACTGTAATTGCCAACGCACAGAACGCCTACAAGACGGCGGGAATATCTGCCAACAGCTATATGGAGACCGTGACGGGCTTCTCGGCAACACTTTTACAGGGCCTTGGCGGCGACACTCAAAAGGCTGCAAGTATAGCGGATCAGGCACTTATTGATATGTCGGACAATGCCAATAAAATGGGCACGGCTATGGGGTCGATACAGTACGCTTATCAGGGCTTTGCAAAGCAGAATTACACGATGCTCGATAACTTAAAGCTCGGCTATGGCGGTTCTCAGGCGGAAATGGCACGGCTTATCAATGATTCGGGCGTGTTAAACGGTCAGATGGTTGCTACTGCAAAAAATGTCAAGGAGATACCCTTTGACAAGGTGATAGAAGCTATCCATGTGATACAAACAAACCTTGGTATAACAGGCACTACCGCAAAGGAAGCGGAGTCCACCATTGAAGGCTCTCTCAACAAGCTGAAAGCTTCCTGGGAAAACGCTCTTGTTGAGATAGCACAGCCTCTTGATGATTTTGCGCAGGACGGGCTTACCGTCCTCAATGACAACGTTGACGAAATAAAGGAAGCCCTTGTTGACACCATGGAGGAAATAAAGCCTCTGCTTGATGAGGGGCTTGAAAAGGCTAAGAACTGGATAGAAAGCGGAGGGCTTAAAGAGTTCTCGGAAGATGTTGTAGGCACGGTCGAATTTATTATCGACAACAAAGAAACTCTGTTGGGGATTTTTGCGGCTCTTGAAATCTCCCTCGGCGCTGAGAGAATGAACAAGGTCATTGACAGCTCCAAGGAGATAATATCTGCCATCAACGGCATTGGCGACGCTGCAAACACGGCTGTTGGCGGCGTTGATGCTATGTCGATGTCACTCAGCGGCTGGGTCGCTGTTGCCGCTGTGACCATTACCACCGCAATGGCGCTCAAAACTGCCATTGATAATGCTGCCGACCGCCTGGGAGAACACTCCGAGGAGGTAAATGCTCTTGATGACGAATACAAGGAGCTTAACGAGACCCTGGAGGAATATAACAGGCTGAAAGCCGAATCCATTGAGCTTGCGGCACAGGAAGCAGGGCAGAATATAGAAGATGCCAAGGCAAGGGCGCAGAGCTACAAGTCTCAGATAGATACGCTGGAAAGTCTCATCGCAAAGAACCGTGAATATTACGGCACAAACGACCTGAGGGGCAATGAGCTTCACTATTTTGACCAGTCAGGCAATGCAGTGGGAAATGCGGGATCCTTTGATGAGATATCCGACCAGCTGGGTTCGCTGTACAGCAATTATTACGCCGCCAACGATATTGTCAGGGCATACAGCGAGACTATTGACGAGGCTACGGATAACAGTGTAAAGCACATGGGCGAGGTAAGCGAGGCCGCCGCAAATTCCGTCAAAAGCGGTGAGGAAGCACTGGAAAGCGCCTGGGAGCATATCCGTGCGACCACCAAAGCCAAGATGGACGAACTTGACGGCCAGCTTGCCACCCACAAGATAGATGATAACACCTACTGGGCGCAGAGGAAAGCGTATCTTGAAGCTCACAGGGACGAGGACAGCGAAGAATGGTGGAAATACTACGATGCAGTAAACGACCATTACGACAAGCTTTCCAAGACGGAAAAGACAGCCGCCGACAAGTCTGCAAAGGAAGCGGAAACTGCCCTTAAAGACAGCTATTCAAAGCGATACGAAGCCCTCAAACGTCAGCAGAAGGAAAACGGCTATGGTGACAGCTGGCTTGCGGACGGGCTGAAAAAGATGCTATCGGAGCTTACCGAGGGCAGCGAACTGTATAACACCTACTACGACAAATGGATTGACCTGACGGACAAAATATCCGATGCTACCGAAAAAGCCACGGAAAAGGAGGTCAAGGAGTGGCAAACATCTTCCGACAAGGTATCAGATGCTGTTGAAAAGAAATATGAAAAGGTGCAGCAGGCTTTTGAAAAAGCCAAAAGCAGCTATATAAATGCTCTTGATATGTCCGCTTCCGATAAGCCCGAGGACGATATATATTCCCGCATGGGGCTTGCCCGTCCCAAAAGCAGTGAAGAAGAGGACACGGGTAATCAGTACGATTTCAGCAGTGACACCATCGAAAAGCAGACCAAGGAGCTTGACGAATATACCCGTAACATGGAGCGGCTGGAAAAGTCGGATATTCCCGAGGAATATCTTGAGAACATTCGCTCCATGAGCTTTGACAAGCGAAAGGAATATGTCAAGGAGCTGTTGAAGCTCTCCCCCGAACGCCTGAAAAAGCATTATGCGGATATATCAAAGTATTACAGATCTGCAGAAAAGGCAGGCAGGAGCGACACTCAATCGCTGAAAGATGATGCTGACAAGGCTGCTCTGGCGGCAAAGGGCAGCATACAGAAATCGCTGAGTGAGCTTGGTTCCGATGCCTATGAAAGCGGAAAGGCTGCGGCGGAAGCGTACTGGAAGGGCTTTGCCGAATATAAATCGGACACTGAGAAGCTTATGGGCGTGACCGCTGCGGGCAACAGCAAGTCGGCGGGCATTACCACCCCTGTCAACCTTACCATAAACGTAAACGGCAAGCAGGCGGCGACCATAAGCACGGAGGAATATCTTAATCAAGTAAAAAATCAGGGAGGGACGCTTGATGTCTGACAGATACAACGGCGGTATATCCGTAAAGATCGGCAGTTATCAGCTTAAAAAGATAGCTGCATATGTGCCGTCATGGGAGATAGTCAAGGACACATTTACCGCATATGATTACCGCACGGTAAGTGTGTACAGAGGCCGCCGCTTCAAGCTCAGCGTGACAACGGGGTATCTTACCCCCGAGGAGCTGAGTGACCTGCAAACGGCTTTGTTTGCGCACAGCTTTACCGTCACAACGCCCGACTTCACAGGTGCAGTGCTGCTGGACAGCTGCTCTCAGCCTCTTGAACACGCAAACATTTACGGAAAATATTATACAGTTTCCTTTGCCGTTTCCGCTGTGGCTCTCACAGGCGGGAGCGGCTCTCTTTAGCCTGAAAATCAAGGTAGGCGGGGCGGAACTGAGCACATTCGGGGATGTTGAGGTCACAAGGTCGGTGTCGGGCATAGGCACGTCGGGGCTTTGCACATCTCAGCTGACGTTTACCTGTCCTGCGCCGTTATCTGCGTACCGTGCGGCGGTGGTGGAGGTCGTAGGCGTTGACCTGCCCAAATACTACATCGACAGCAGGACGGCAAAGGACGGCACCGTAAGCGTGACAGCCCTCGACCGTATGGCGTACACCGACAAGGATTTTGATATTGGCTGGGTAGATGTGGACAGCGGGGACAGAGTTCAGACCTCTGCGGTGCTCGGTGTCATTGCCATCAAGTGCGGATTTGCGGGCTATGCCGCTGTTATCCCCGACTGGCTGGGCAGTCTGCCAAAAGCCATGGTGGGCGGTGTCAGCTGTGCAACTATTCTCGAAACGCTTTCGGCGGTAATGTGCGGCTTCTGGTACACTTCCAACGGAAATGAGCTGGCGTTCCGAGCCTACGGCACTGCTTCGGGAGATATGACAGCTGCGGAACATTCGGCGCTGGAGCTTGGAGACGAATACACCGCCCAGGGTGTGCGTGTTACCAACGGCAGCACGGTGTATGAGCGGGGCAGCACGATGTATGACTATGACACGCTGCAGATATCCTCAGAGCTTGCTACAGATGATACTGCGGCGGACATCTGGGGCAATGCTGAGGACAAGGCATATGACGCTGTAAGCTGTTCCGACTGCGTTCTGACGTTTATACCGTTCCCCGGCTGTGATGTGACTTTCGGGCAGTTCCCGAACCGAACGTACCGCATAATGTCCGTAACGGCAAAGCTGTCATCGGGGGGCATCATGGGCAGTCTGACCACATCTGTGCCTTCGGGCGGAGAGATATCCCGCAGGGGACGTCTCGCCCGCACAGTAAACGGCAAGGTCACTGAGGGTGGAAGATACGGTAACAGCCGCATAACGTCCGACGGGATAATCTTTGAGGAGGAGTGACATGGGCAAGGCATACAAGCTGATAAAAGCTGTCAGGAAAGGCGGCTTCGGGCTGTCGGAAATGGTCCTGACCGACCGTATCCCCGACAAGGTGGAAAAGATATCAGACAACAAAGTCATTGCCACATACGGTAATTATCGCCAGGTATGGACCGCCGAGGGGAGCGGAAATGAGAGGCATAATTTCAAGGAGGTCATTGAGGAGGTGGGCAGCGATGACGGCAGCTGAGGCGGCGGAGATCATGATATCGGGGGGTGAAGGCGGCAAGGTCAAGCCCATAACTATAACGGAAAACGGCACATACAATGTTTCCGATGCAGAAAAGGCTGAGGGGTATGTTGGATTTGGACCTGTGATGGTTGATGTCAAAACAACGGCTGTGATACAACCGCTGTCCGTATCAGAACCGGGTGTATATAATGCGTCCGACTATGGCTGTGACGGTTTTGACCCTGTGAATGTATCAGACAAATACAAAAAGCTGTATGAGCAGGCGCTGGGGATTGGTGAAAGCATTGACACGGGCATTACCGACCCTGACGGCAATGAAATTGTACTGGATAATGCGATTGAAACGGATTGGGACATCGTAAAATGTATCACACTGAATGAGGGTTCGGCGGCTATTACGTGTCCCAGTACAGGATTGCAGTTAAAACTATTTGTGCACTACAGTGACCCCCAGGTTTTGACCGACGGTAATACCTATGTCTCAAAGTATCTTGGCGCAACAATGACAAATTTAACGACAGGACAGACTGTAACATATGATAATATTTTGCGAGGCGGATATCAAATAAAGGTGACGGAAAAACTATCCGTCTGGTTTACTGTTGAGAATTATCAGATTAAAGCTAATGGTCAGTATTTTCAATTTTATCCTGGAAGAGTTTGGCGTAATGGCGAATTGTGGGGCGGTGCTGAGAGTTGGTGGAACGCATTTTTCACGGAATTTAATTCAGGTATAATAGGGGTGACTGCTGGATTTACATCTCCTGTATATTTTCAGGCAAGTTATTCGTAACCATAACGCATAAAGGAGGATATTTATGGTAAAAGAAGTAAAAGGCTGCAACAGGGTCATCGAGATCACCCTTGACGGCACTGAATGTGCTGTGAAATTCGATGCTAAATACAACGGATTTGATATCCGCAACAATTCGGGCAAGGATATCACAGTATCCCTGAAATCAGGTGCTGCTAAGGGCGATGATGGCGTTATCACCATTGGGGACGGCGAGACGTTCAACTATATGCACATGATGGGGCTGGACACTGTATATATCACAGGTTCGGGTGCTGTGGCGGTAGCTGCCAAGAATGAGGCTGCGGCAAATTTTAAGGCTGTTCAGAAAGGGGGTGGAAGCGGGTATATGACAGGCAATTTAACATTTGGCGGCATTGTGTCAGATATTTATGATATTGGCAGCCCTGCTGTCATCGGATAATTTTTTAGGAGGTAAAATTTATGGCAGAGATCAAAACCTATCAGCCGTCTATTGATCTCCCTGCGGCTAATCGTAACCGTGCGGGATATTATGCGGCGGTCAAAAATATTATATCATCGTTGGCAGATGATATTTCCGAATATTGCACCGTAGTTTATGATGACACCAATTACAGGATCACATTTACGCCGATAGCTGAAAACATCAATGACCATCATATAGCGTGGGAGGTTACATCGGCTGACTGGCTGCAGGTTGGTGACTACATAGGATCGGGCAGTATCGGAAATCTGTCAGCACAGCGGTTTAACTCTGACCCTAAAATGTATTTTTATTTCGGTAATAACGCATTTTTTATGGGCATGGGCGCTACTGTTTTTGCGTGTGGTATAATCACAACGACATCATACGACGGCGTAATTACACCTATGTATTTTGACCGCAATATGCACTTCTACACATCAAATTCTTCGGACACTAAACTGAGCTTCACGAGTGCACAACACCGTGATAATAACACATCAACAAAATTCTGCATTAAGCCGTTTACATTCGGGTCGCTGGGTTTAGTCGGCAACGATGTATTTTATTACGATGGTGGTGTGGGTACTATGCCAACACAGACTGTTTTTAGCATAAATGCCGATAGTTATATTTGCATTTTGTACAATATATTATTTAAACTTTAAATATATCGGAGAAATATAAAATGTCAGCAAAAACAAATTATGGTCTGGTCGAATACGTCAAGGCACAGCTTGGCAAGCCTTACTGGTATGGTACATTCGGTCAGACAGCAACCGAAACACTTTATGTTGCCAAGAAAAAGCAGTGGCCTGTGTATTACAAGTGGGAGGGCACAGCTTATGACAACTTCCCGTCGCAGTATGGCAAGCGTGTACACGATTGTGTAGGGCTGATTAAGGGTTATCTCTGGTCAGATACACCTACGTCCACACCTAAGTACAACAGCGCTCAGGACGTGTCTGCAAATATGATGCGGTCGGCTTGTTCTGAGAGAGGTGCCATCTCAACCATGCCTGACATACACGGTGTACTGGTCTTTATGTCGGGTCACGTGGGAGTTTATATCGGCGGTGGTGAAGTCATTGAAGCGAGGGGTCATGAATACGGCGTTGTTAAGACAAAGCTCGCACTCAGACCTTGGAAGTGGTGGGGTAAGTGCCCTTATCTTACATATCTGGACAAAGCTCCCGCAATCACTATTGACGGTGCAACCGCCACAAAGCCCGGTACGACTTCCGCCATCGGCGTTGCTTCCAAAACAGTAAAAAAGGGCTGCTGGAATGTCAGGAAGCTGCCCTCTGCCGATGCCGCTGTGATAGCTCAGGTCAATGGCGGACAGGTGCTTAGTGTCGCCACAGGCTGGTCGTATGTGCCTGCTCTTGGCGGTTGGATATCGGATAAGGGCTTGGAATAAGAAAGGAGATCATCATGGATAATATTAA
>ERZ773264.354-NODE-354-length-67628-cov-5.315614_pt1 | contig 67628 bp, 58 predicted proteins | sample MGYA00511910_ERZ773264 | MGnify/ENA primary metagenome ERZ773264 (study PRJEB29015, sample SAMEA2737739) | human gut metagenome | biome: human gut; feature: human-associated habitat; material: faeces | place: China | collected 2012 ...
ACCTGTGACCCTCTGCTTGTAAGGCAGATGCTCTCCCAGCTGAGCTAAGCTCCCATCATTCTATCCTCTCCGGAACTTTTGTTTTTCAACCGCTCCGTGACGACATGTATTATTATACACCATCTCGTTCCATTTGTCAACCCCTTTTTTCAATTTTTTCAAAAAATTTTTTTAGTAGAAAAACAGCGAAATTTCGGTACTTTTTCTATTTTTCAGTGACTTTTTCAAAAAAACTGCAAAAAAATTTTTTTGCGTTGCATCTGAAAAATCAGCAAGAAACACTGGAAACCATTTCAACTTTGCAGAAAAGTAGCGGTAAGATTTACAGAAAATTAACAAATTGAATGGTTCATTTCTGCCTGATGGAACGCACAGAGCAGCTGTGCCAATTGTTTTTGAATTTGAATGGGTTTCTCCGCCACCTGATAATATTGCTGCATGACGGTGCGAACGCCCTGTGCCACACGCAGCATGCCCGTATAGGCTTTCATATTGTTTTGCAGCAGGGCAGCCGTCAGCTGCATTTGTATCATTTGTGCTTGCAGGGCATGTTCCGGATAGCAGTCTTGCAGGGAACAGGTGTCACATTCCGGAAACTGTTCGCCGAACAAGCTGCCCTGTAAAATATAAGCCTGCTTTCGCTCCGGCAGGAGCAATTGCACAGGCAATTCTAATTGCAGGGGATGGGTGCAGAGAATGGCATGATAGCCCTTTTGGATGGCTTCCATGGAAAGCTGCTCCAAGAAACTACTTCCGGCAGCATACCAAGGGTCTAATAGAACGGTCGTGTTCCAGTCTGCGGGCAGGGGCTGCATGAGAACGCCTTCCGGTGTGCAGCCTTGCAGCTGCCGTAGTTCCAGCGTGCCGTGTTCGACAGCATGACGGGGAAGGGGATGTTTGGGGAGCTGTTCCGGTGACACTGCCGCTTCTGTCAGGGAACAGAAATGAGCGAACGCCTGTTCTGCTGCCGATTGCAGGAGCAGAGCGTGTTCCTCGTTCTCCTGTAATTCCGCATAGCTGTAGCGAATGGCTTCTGCATGGTTTTGCAAAATCTGGTTGGAATAGCAGTCATGCAGCGAAATAGAATAAGTATCCAGTTCGGGACAGCCCAGACGAGGCAGTATGGTAAATCGGTCTGCATCGAAAAACACGAGATGAAGATTGGGAAAGAACAGACCACAAAGTGCATTTGCATGGTAGAACTGTTGCTGAACTTGTTGCATCCCAGCTTTGGAAACAGCTTGCAGCAGGCGTTCTTTCAGGGCAGCCGTTCCGCCGGATAACAGAAGAAATTGTGGATGTTGTTCAGAAAGGCGGAGTGGAATGGTGTCGTCAAAGAAAAAAGAAAGCGGCTGCATGAAATAACTCCCCTCATCGTGTGATGTTGTTATTCTATGCAAAGCCGCTTCAAAAAGTGTTTGTCTGAATGAAAAATCAGATGGAATTTTTACAGGACTGCTGCAATTGCCAGAACCAAATCTGCAACTCGTTTTGCAGCAATTTTTTCAAACTGGTCGAATGACATTGCTCCTTCATCGTCGGCATTATCGGAAATGCAGCGAATGCTAACGAATGGCATTTCATTCAGGTAGCAGCAATGTCCGACCGCAGCACTTTCCATATCAACTGCCATTGGATGCAGGCGTTCCTGAATCTCCTGCTTGACAGCGTTGTCGGAAATAAATGCTTCACCGGAAACAATGCGTCCGAAATGATGCTGCATGCTCAGCTCGTCGCAGGTTTTAGCAGCGACTTCCATCAGGTGTTTGTCTGCGGAGAAGATGCCGCAGTACGGCGGATAGTCTTTCAGGAAATGCAAATCCAAATCGTGCGGCAAAACAGCGTCTGAAATGACAATGTCACACACTTTGACATCTCTGTGCATACCGCCAGCAATTCCGGCATTGATAATAGCATCCGGCTGGAAGTTGTCGATGAGGGCTTGTGTGCAGACAGCGGCGTTGACTTTTGCGATACCGCTGCAAACGTGAATGACTTCTGTTCCGTTTTCCAGCTGGTTGACATAGTAATCAAAGCCGGATTTCCGGATGATGTTGGAGTTTGGCAGTGCAGCTCGAATGTCCACCAATTCCGATGGCATTGCACCAATGATACCGATTCTTTTGCTCATGTTGATTTCTTCCTTTCTGTGAAGTACGGTTTTAGTATACCATATTTGAGAACGTGTTGCAAGTAGAAATTGAAATCACGAGCAAACAAAAAACCGTCTTGCCTGAAGACAAAACGGTTTCTTTGGAAAAGCAGCGTTATTTTTTTGCGGGATATGGCTGCTTTTCGTTGGTCATTCCAACCAGATAATCCAGACTGACGTGATAAAAGCGTGCTAATTGGATTGCAAGATGCAGCGGCAATTCTCGTTCCATGCGTTCGTATTTGGAATAGAGAGATTGGTCGCACATCAAATAGGCAGCAATCTGTTTTTGTGTCAGGTCGTGGTCTTCCCGCAAATCACGGATTCGCAGTTGCATAACAATCACCCTTTTTTATTATAGGGTTGTGAAAATCGTTCAATTGTAATATTGGACAAATAGTCCTAATTCAAACGGAGCAACTTTGTAAAATCTGCGAATTGCATTATAGGACTATTTGTCCTATAATAAAAAAGGAAGAACACACTTTCGTCATGAAAAATGGAAAAAGGAGTATGTATGATGAAAAAGAATCGAATCGCAGCCGGAATTTTAGCAATTGCTTGCGGATTCTGTATTTCCGGATGTGGAGATACTGGAGAGAGCAGCAGTGCTGTTTCCGAAGCAACCACAACTGTTGCAGAAGCAGAAACGCAGGGAGAAACAGAAGCACAGGCTGAAACAGAAGCACAAACAGAAAAGCCGGCATCGGATGCAAAATTTGCATTTGAAATTGTAAGTACTGCGATGAGTACGGATTATGAGGGAAAATCTGTTTTGGTAGTGGAATACAATTTCACCAACAATTCCGATGAAACCACCTCTTTCACATTTGCTTGTCGGGATAAGGTATTTCAGAACGGGATTGAATGTGACAGCAGCGTCATTGGCTGTGATGATGTCGATTCCCAGATGCAGTTGACGGACATTCAGCCGGGAACAACCTACACATTAAAAGTCGGGTATCATGCTGAACCGGGAACACCCGTAGACATTCAAATTACCAGCTTGTTTGGAGATGAAACCTATCTGGAACAGACTGTAGAAATCTGAGAATCTTATATTTTATCTATAAAAAAGCACCCATCCGGTACAAACATCGGATGGGTGCTTTTGCATGATTATCAATTACTTGTTGCTTGGATGGATGGTTTAGTCCAGAACGGCAATCACTTCTACTTCTACGAGAACGCCCTTTGGCAGTTCTGCAACACCAACACAGCTTCTTGCAGGCTTGTTATCGCCCATTGCTTCTGCATAGATGGCATTGAATGCAGCAAAGTCCTTTGCAACGTCCTTCAAAAAGCAGGTGGTCTTGACAACATTGTCAAAGCTTGCACCAGCTGCTTTCAAAACTTCTGCAAGGTTCTGCATGACCTGACGGGACTGCCCTGCAATGTCTGTTGCTTCTACCTTTCCGGTTGCCGGATTGATGGCAATCTGACCAGAGGAATAGAGGGTGTTGCCAACTTTAATTGCCTGAGAATACGAGCCGATGGCATCCGGTGCAGTTTTGGTGTAAATCGTTTCCATAAAAAACATCCTTTCGTTGGAAAAATCAAAATTTTGGCAAGACAGTAGATATTAGTCTACCAACTTTAAACCAGCCTTTGTAAGGGCATCACGAATTTGCTGAATGTGGTTGTAATCTCTCGTTTCCATGGTGATCCGCAGGAAGCAGCCGTTGACATCGCTGCCCTCGTTGGCACGTTCATGGTGAATGGAGATGACATTGCCGCCCATGTCTGCAATGATTTCCGAAACCAGCTTCAGTTGACCCGGCTTGTCGAGCAGTTCAATATTCAGCATGCAGGTTCTGCCGGACATCAGCAAGCCACGCTTGATGACACGGGACAAAATCGTTACATCGATGTTACCGCCGGATACCAGACAAACGGTCTTTTTGCCCTGAATCGGCACTTTGTTGAACATGGCAGCAGCAACAGAAGCAGCCCCAGCCCCTTCTGCAATCAGCTTCTGGCGTTCAATCAGAGCCAGAATTGCAGCAGAGATTTCGTCGTCTGTAACCGTTACGATTTCATCCACATACTTGCTGACATACTGGAACGTATGTTCGCCCGGTTCTTTCACGGCAATGCCGTCTGCAATGGTGGAAACGTGGTCGAGGCATTCAATCTTGCCATCCCGAATGGAGTTCCGCATACTCGGTGCACCGCTTGCCTGAACCCCATAAACCTTGATATTCGGGTTGAGGTTCTTGATGGCGAATGCAACGCCGGAAATCAGACCGCCGCCGCCGATTGGAACAATAACGGCTTCCACATCTGGCATCTGTTCTAAAATTTCCAGACCAATTGTACCCTGTCCGGCAATGACATCTTCATTATCGAACGGGTGTACAAATGTATAATTCTTTTCTTCTTTCAGTTCCAGAGCCTTCTGGTAGGCATCATCATAAACACCGTTGACCATGCAGACTTCTGCACCATAGCTCTTGGTTGCTTCCACCTTGGAAATCGGAGCACCGTCCGGCAGGCAAATCAAGGACTTGATATGATTCTTTGCAGCAGCCAGTGCAACGCCCTGTGCATGGTTGCCGGCAGAGCAGGCGATAACCCCTCTTGCCTTTTCTTCTTCCGTCAGCTGCGACATCATGTAATATGCCCCACGCACTTTGAAAGAACCCGTAATTTGCAGGTTTTCGGTTTTCAAATAGATTTCGCTGTCCGGATTGACCAGCGGTGCATGAATCAAGTCTGTTTTACGGATAACGCTCCGCAGCACATGACTTGCCTTATAAATTTTATCCAGTGTCAGCATGATGACTCTGCTCCTTCCGTCACTGTTGGCTCTTTGGTCAGCAGCGTATCAATAAATTGTCTTGCAGCACGGGCACTTCTTCCGCATTTTCCGAGTGCGAATTGTTCGGCTTCCATGTCCAGCTGCGATGCGTTCATGTGCAAGCCAGCCTGTTCCGCCAAGCTGTGGACGATTTCCAGATACAGTTCTTTCTGCGGTCTGGTATAAGTAACGGTAATGCCGAACCGTTCCGAGAGGGAAATCCGTTCCTGAACGGTGTCGTTCTGGTGCTTGTCCGAACCATCGTCAAAGGTTTCCTTGACCAGATGACGGCGGTTACTGGTGGCATAGATTACCGTATTTTTCATACGAGCAGCAATGCTGCCCTCTAATGTTGCTTTCAGCGTGCCGAAGTTTGGGTCATTTTCCGAGAATGTCAGGTCATCAATAAAGAGGATGAATTTCAGCGGATTCCGGCAGAGATGTTCCATAATGCGAGGAATAAACCGCAACTGGTCTTTGGTCAGTTCAATCAGACGCAGTCCCTCTTCCCGATAGGCATTGGCAATGGCCTTGACGGTTGCAGATTTTCCCGTACCAGCGTCGCCGGCAAGCAATACATTTGCAGCATATTTGCCGTTCAGCAGGGCTTTGGTGTTGTCGATGACAATATTCCGTTCCTGTTCGTAGCCGACCATGTGGTCTAAGTCAATCGGGTCTGGGTAACAGATCGGAATGATGTCGCCGGTTTCGTCCAGTGTAAACATGTGATACTGGGCATATACGCCATAGCCATGCTTGCCGATGTCTGTAACACGCTTGTGGTAAGCGGCAGCCAAATCGATTTTCCGGTTGTTCCAAGTTGGCAGGTCTGGGAAATACGGCATTTCTGCCTGCAACTGGGAGGAAGTCAGCATCGCAATTTTCTGGAGCAGATGCAGTTCTGTTTCCAGACACTTTTTCATGGCATCGGAAACCGCTTCGCCTGCACCAATTCGCTGGACATAAACGGTTTCTTCTTCCAGTACGATTTTTTCCATGTAATCCGTGAGATTATCGGTTGCCGGATACAGAGCAGCCACAATGGAACTGTACGTCCGAATCTGGTTTGCCAGGTCGCTGGAATCTGCGTGACAAAAATCCATCAGGGCGTGAACGACTGGATTTTGCTGTAACCCCCGAAATAATACAAGGGCATCCAGTCCATATCCTAATTCTTCTTTTAAGGTCATAAAGGTTCATCCTCTTTTCGTTATTGCGAATGATGTCGAACAATCGGCAGGGAAAACATTACAGCAGTTCGATGATTTTTGCGGTGCATTCGGTGCAGGACAGCGGCGTAACGCCTTCCTTTGCGAGGTCAGCAGTCCGGTAGCCAGCTGCTAAGTACTTGTCAACCGCATCTTCAATTGCCTTTGCTTCGTCCATCAGGCCGAACGAATACCGCAGCATCATTGCAGCAGAAAGAATGGTGGCAATTGGGTTTGCCTTGTTCTGTCCAGCGATGTCCGGAGCAGAACCATGAATTGGTTCATACAGACCACGCTTGGTGCTGCCCAGAGAAGCAGACGGCAGCATGCCGATTGAACCGGTAATCTGAGAAGCTTCATCCGACAAGATGTCGCCGAACATATTAGAAGTAACAACAACGTCAAACTGTCTTGGGTTCTTGACCAGCTGCATTGCTGCATTGTCTACGAGCATATCGGTGCAAGTTACATCCGGATAATCCTTTGCAACTTCGTGTACCACTTCTCTCCACAGACGGGAGCTTTCCAGTACGTTTGCCTTGTCGATGGAGATGACATTCTTGTTCCGCTTCTGAGCGGTTTCAAAGGCAACCTTTGCAATCCGTTCAATTTCCATGCGGCTATAGCATTCGGTATCATAGGCTTCTTCGCCATACTTGCCGGTTCTTCTGCCCCGTTCGCCAAAGTAGATACCGCCAGTCAATTCCCGAACCATCATAATATCAAAGCCCTTGGCAACAATATCTTCCCGCAGCGGGCAGTCGCCCTTCAGAGCAGGATAGAGTTTCGCCGGACGCAGGTTGGTAAACAGTCCCAGAGCCTCCCGAATGCCGAGCAGAGCCTTTTCCGGACGCAGATGCGGCGGCATCGCATCCCACTTGGAATGACCAACTGCACCGCCAACCGCACCGAGCAGCACGCTGTCGCTTGCCAGACAGCCGTCTACGGTTTCCTTTGGCAGTGGAACGCCAGTTGCATCGATTGCACAGCCGCCAATCAAATACGGGGTGCAAGTAAAGGTATGGTGAAACTTTTCACCGATTTTCTGCAAAACAGCAACGGCACTATCTACGATTTCCGGGCCAATGCCATCGCCCTTGAGTAACGCAATGTTATAATTCATGGGAAGGACTCCTTTTGGTTGAAATTTTCAGAGAGAACCGGTGATTTGCCGGCAAATTCTCCAGATACCTCTTTATTATACATCATATTGGTGGGAATTACAAGGTTTTTGCAAAAATTCTGTCGTTTCTACAAAAAAGCCGATGCAGATTTCTGTTTTCTGCATCGGTTTTTTGAAATCGCAATTCAACATGGAAAAAGATTCATTCCGCTTGGAGATTTGAGCCAAAAACAGATTCAAATGCAAATAGAATTTGTTTCAGCGGTTCGTCCAGATAGGTAACTGCCGTGTCATACAAATCTTTTGGAATGCCGTAATATGCTTCTGCAATGCTGCCCGTAATGGCAGCGAGGGTGTCGCTGTCCCCACCGACAGAAATCGCTGTGCGAATGGCATCTTCAAAGGATTCAGATTCTAAAAAGGCTTCAATTGCCTGCGGAACGGTGTTCTGACAGGTTTCGTTAAAACCATAATCCGGACGAATGGCATCTATGGTGAAAGAAAGCGGATAATAGTTCTCTACAATATGGCTGCGGATGGCATCCTTAGAAGCACCGCTTTTCGCCAGAAAGATGGCAGCTGTCGTTGCATTTGCACCCTTTATGCCCTCTGGATGATTGTGCGTCACAGCAGTTACAGCCGTGCTCATCTGCAACGCTGCTTCCAGTGTCTTGGCAGATAGTCCGCAAGCACTGACTCGCATGGCTGCCCCGTTGCCGAAACTGTTGTAGGGCTTGGGGTCGTCACTGTAAATCCAGTGATAAAAGTTTCCGCCGAATCCGCAATGGGGGTAAGGTCTGCCGACTTTCTGCATCCAGCATACCGCTGCTTTTGATAAATCAACCGCTTCGGTCTGATGTTGCAGCACTGCTCCAGCAATCGCAAGGGACATGATACTGTCATCCGTTGCAAAACAATCCTCTGTGAACAGGGTGAAATCTTTTTTTCGGTAGTTGTTCCATTCAAACCGAGAACCGACAATATCGCCAATGATTGCTCCAATCATACTTGCTCATCCTTTCCGAATGTTCCGATTGCAATGGTTTACTTGACAGCACCCTTCTTAATGGATTCAATCAGTCCGCCGTTGGTGATGATGGTCTGAATGAATGGTGGGAATGGAGCAGTGTGGAATGACTTTCCGGTGGTCTGATCCAACAGAATGCCGTTGTCCAGATCTGCTTCTACTGTATGGCCTTCTTCAATGGCTTCTGCTGCTTCCGGACATTCCACAATCGCAAGACCAATATTGATGGAGTTGCGGTAGAAAATCCGGGCAAAGCTCTTTGCAATGACCAGAGAGATGCCGCTTTCCTTGATGGCAATCGGAGCGTGTTCTCTGGAAGAACCGCAGCCGAAGTTTTCGCCGGCAACCATAATATCGCCCGGCTTTACCCGCTGGGTAAAGGTGGTGTCGAGGTCTTCCATGCAGTGGGAAGCGAGTTCCTTTTTGTCGATGGTGTTCAGGTATCTTGCCGGAATGATAACATCGGTGTCAACATTATTGCCGTACTTGATGACAGTTCCTTGAAATTTCATTTTGCCAAAACCTCCTTCGGGTCTGTGATTCTGCCGGTGATGGCACTGGCAGCTGCAACAGCTGGGCTTGCCAGATAAACTTCAGAAGTTGGGTGTCCCATTCTGCCGACAAAGTTCCGGTTTGTGGTGGAAACCGCCCGTTCGCCTGCTGCAAGGATGCCCATATGACCGCCGAGGCAAGGGCCGCAGGTTGGTGTAGAAACAACGCAGCCAGCTTCAATAAAGGTTTTCAGCAAGCCGTTTTCCATTGCCTTGAGGTAGATGGACTGGGTTGCCGGAATGATGATGGCACGTACATTCTTGGCAACTTTTTTGCCCTTGAGAATGGAAGCAGCTTCTTCCATATCCCGATAAAAGCCGTTGGTGCAAGAGCCAATGACAACCTGGTCAATCTTCACATCGCCCACTTCATCAATGGTTCTGGTGTTGCCCGGCAGGTGCGGGAATGCAACAGTAGACTTGATTTCAGACAGGTCGATGACATACTTCTTTTCATAGACAGCGTCTTCGTCTGCGGTGTAGACAACTGGTTTCCGGTCGCTGTATTCGGCAACATAAGCCAAGGTCTGGTCGTCCACTGCAAAGATACCATTCTTTGCACCGGCTTCAATTGCCATGTTGGTCATGGTCAGCCGGTCGCTCATGGACAGGCTAGCAACGCCTTCGCCGACAAATTCCATGGACTTGTACAGAGCACCGTCCACGCCGATCATACCGATGATGTGCAGGATGACATCCTTACCGGAGATATACGGGTTCAGCTTGCCTTTCAATTCAAACTGGATGGCAGATGGTACTTTAAACCAAGCCTTACCGATTGCCATGCCACATGCCATGTCGGTCGAGCCAACACCAGTGGAAAATGCACCCAGTGCACCATAGGTACAGGTGTGGGAGTCTGCACCGATGACAACGTCACCGGAAACGACCAGTCCTTTTTCCGGCAGCAGAGCGTGTTCAATGCCCATCTGACCAACGTCATAGAAGTGGGTAACTTCCTTTTCGTTGCAGAAATCCCGGCACATTTTGCACTGAGTTGCAGCCTTAATATCTTTATTTGGGGCAAAGTGATCCATTACCATGGTAACTTTGTCCTTGTCGAAAACGTGATCCGTACCGAGTTTGTTGAATTCCCGGATGGCAACCGGAGAGGTGATGTCGTTACCGAGCACCCGATCCAAGTTGACCAGAATCAGTTGACCAGCTTCTACATGATCCAAGCCAGCGTGAGCAGCAAGGATTTTTTGTGTCATGGTCATACCCATAGGGAAAACTCCTCCTTTATTTTTTAAAATAGAGAATCTTGTGTTCTCAGGTGATTAGTTGTTGTTGGTTGAATCCCATTCGCAGAGAAAACCAAATGAATCTAGCGGAACATCGTCATCCGCATCGCCAGCATCATATGCAATATCATTCCAGCATCCAGCATGTTCGACCCAAGTTTCATAGGTTTGATCGGACTTTCCAAAACGAATATACCATTCATTTCCGGTGTGGTTGTCCGGTTGGCTGAATCCTGTTTCGCCATTGTTCCAGGAATCCCAGTTCGTATAGGTGAATGGCGTTCCATCGACCCATTTCCAGATTTCCCTATTTCGGTCGTAGTAACCGCCAAGCCAGAAATTTGTGCGTTCAGAGCAAGTTTGTGCAAGCTGTTCAACAAATGTCTGTTCTTGTGCATCGGAAATGGTTGCCAGATGTCCGCCAAGCGATTGACAGAACACCTTTGCATCGACCCAGTTGAGAGAATCGGGATAGACAAAATAGGAATGTCCATTTTGCGGATTGACGAGAGCCGAATCCGGAATGTCGGAACGAACCGTCGTCTGACTGGGTTCACGGACTGCATCGTCGGTTGTATTTGTATGATGCAGCCAGAAAAGAGCCGTCAGACTTCCGGCGACCAGCAACAGACAAATGACAATGATGACGACGGCAATGAGCAAGGGCTTTTTGGATGATGGCTTCTGTGAGGACTGTATGGAATCGATTTGTTCTAAATTTTTAGAGAAAACAGGCTCATCGGATTTTTTGAAAAGGTTCATCGGTTGATGATTGCACCCTTATCCGCAGAAGAAACCAGCTTTGCATACCGTTTCAGATAGCCCGTCAGATGGTCTTTCTTCAGAATTGGCATGGTTTGCTTCCGCTTTTCGAGTTCTTCGTCCGAAACTTCCAGTGTGATGGTATAGTTCGGGATGTCGATGGAAATCATATCGCCGTCCTGTACATAAGCGATGTTACCGCCGCTGACTGCTTCCGGAGAAACGTGACCGATGGCAGCCCCACGGGTTGCACCGGAGAATCTGCCATCTGTGATGAGGGCAACGTCCTTATCCAGTCCCATACCGGCAATAGCAGAAGTCGGGGAAAGCATTTCCCGCATACCAGGGCCGCCAGCAGGGCCTTCATACCGGATGACAACCACATCGCCCTTCTGGATACCGCCGCTGCGGATCACTGCAATGGCTTCTTCTTCGCTGTTGAATACCTTTGCAGGGCCTCTGTGCTGCATCATTTCTGCTGCAACTGCACTCCGCTTTACGACACAACGGTCTGGAGCAAGATTGCCCTTGAGGACAGCAATACCGCCAGTTGGGCTATACGGGTTGTCAATCGGACGGATGATGTCCGGATTCTTGTTGATGCAGCCCTGAATATTTTCGCCCAGTGTCTTACCAGTAACGGTCATGGTGTCGGTGTGGATGAGGTTCTTCTTTGTCAGTTCGTTCAGAACCGCATAAACGCCGCCAGCTTCGTTGAGGTCTTCCATGTAAGCGTGGCCAGCCGGAGCAAGATGACATAAGTTCGGTGTCTTTGCACTGATGGCATTTGCCATATCCAGATTGATGGAGATGCCGCATTCATTTGCGATTGCCGGAATGTGCAGCATACTGTTGGTGGAGCAGCCCAGAGCCATATCTGCCGTCAGAGCGTTTTCAAATGCTTCTGCGGTCATGATGTCCCGTGGACGAATGTTTTTCCGGTACAAGTCCATAACTGCCATACCAGCCTTCTTTGCCAGAATGAGCCGTTCGGAATAAACTGCCGGAATCGTACCATTGCCCTTTAAGCCCATACCTAAAACTTCGGTCAGACAGTTCATGGAGTTTGCGGTATACATACCGGAGCAAGAACCGCAAGTCGGACAAGCGTTGTTTTCAAATTCTTCTACGTCTTCGAGCGAGAACTTGCCAGCATCATAAGAGCCGACTGCTTCAAACATACTGGAAAGACTGGTCTTCTTGCCCTTGACGTGACCAGCCAGCATTGGACCACCGCTGACAAATACGGTCGGAACATTGACACGAGCAGCTGCCATCAGCAAGCCTGGTACGTTTTTGTCGCAGTTTGGAATCATAACCAGTGCATCGAAATGATGTGCCAGAGCCATACATTCGGTAGAATCGGCAATCAAATCTCTGGTGACCAGAGAATATTTCATGCCAACATGACCCATGGCAATGCCGTCACAGACTGCGATTGCCGGAAATACAACGGGAGTACCGCCAGCCATGGCAACGCCGGTTTTGACAGCTTCTACGATTTTATCAATATTCATGTGACCCGGAACAATTTCGTTATAAGAGGAAACGATTCCGACCAGTGGCCGTTCCATTTCTTCTTTGGTCATGCCGAGTGCATGAAAAAGGGAACGTTGCGGGGCTTTTCCCACACCGTCACAATAAAAATTACCTGCCATTTTGATTACCTCTTATCCAAATTCAAATGAAAAAGCTGCTTTCCCGATTGAACCATCAGGAAAGCAGCTTAAAAAGATTCTATGCTACGCTGTCCCGTTTCCAATAAGGGGATAGGTTGCTTGTTTCTCTTAGTTGTTGATCAGCTTGTCTTCGCCATTCCAGCTGTACAGCTTCCGGATTTCTTCGCCGACCTTTTCAGACGGATGTTCAGAAGCCAGCTTCCGCATAGCCTTGAAGTGAACCTGTGCACCAGCATCGGACATATCCAGCAAGAATTCCTTTGCGAAAGAACCATCCTGGATGTCCTTCAGGATCTGCTTCATAGCCTTCTTAGTATCTTCTGTGATGATCTTCGGGCCAGTGATATAGTCGCCGTATTCAGCAGTGTTGGAGATGGAGTAACGCATACCAGCAAAACCGCTCTGATAGATCAGGTCAACGATCAGCTTCATTTCGTGAATGCATTCAAAGTAAGCGTTTCTCGGGTCGTAACCAGCTTCGCACAGAGTTTCAAAACCAGCCTGCATCAAAGCACAAACACCGCCGCAGAGAACAGCCTGTTCACCGAACAAGTCGGTTTCAGTTTCTGTCCGGAATGTAGTTTCCAGAATACCAGCTCTTGCACCGCCGATTGCCAGACCATAAGCCAGAGCCAGATCCATAGCCTTGCCAGTTGCATCCTGTTCTACAGCAACCAGGCACGGAGTACCCTTGCCAGCCTGATATTCAGAACGAACGGTGTGACCCGGTGCCTTCGGAGCGATCATGGTAACATCAATGTCAGCCGGCGGCTTGATGCAGCCGAAGTGAATGTTGAAGCCGTGAGCGAACATCAGCATATCGCCGGACTTGAGGTTCGGTTCGATATCCTTCTTATACATAGCAGCCTGCTTTTCATCGTTGATCAGGATCATGATGATGTCTGCCTGCTTTGCAGCTTCTGCGGTTGTAAATACTTCAAAGCCCTGCTTTTCAGCCTTTGCCCAGGACTTGCTGCCTTCGTACAGACCAATGATGACTCTTGCCTTGTCACCGAGCGATTCCTTTGCATTCAGGGCATGTGCATGACCCTGGCTGCCGTAGCCGATGACTGCAATGGTCTTGCCATACAGTAAAGACAGATCACAATCTTCCTGATAAAAAACTCTTGCTGTTTGTTTCATCGTAAAGACTCCTTTATAAAAAATATCGGATAATATATCGGCGGTTATGCGTTTTTCAGGCAATTGCCGCCTCTTTCAAGAGCAACCAGACCCGTCCGGCACATTTCCAGGATGCCGTATGGTTCGAGCAGCTCAATAAAAGCATTGATTTTTGTGGAAACACCACGGATTTCAATGACCAGAGCTTCCGGAGAATAGTCCGTGATTTTTGCACGGAAGACATCGACAACCGACATGATGTCCTGCCGTTCCGCAGCGTTATTTTTAATTTTGATGAGCAGCAGTTCTCTTGCAACGGTTTCATCCCGCTGCATAACCTGTACTTTCTTAACATCATACATTTTTTCCAACTGCTTGACAATCTGATTACAGATTGCTTCATCGTCGTGCATCGAAATGGTAATCCGGGAGAATTCCGGAGATTCCGTTTCGCCAACGGTCAGCGTATCAATATTAAATCCACGCCGAGTGAACATGCCCGAAACACGGGACAGTACACCGGAATGGTTTGCAACCAAAATCGAAATAATAAACCGTTCCATTGTTTTTTCCTCCTTACAGGGCTGATACATCGGTGATGATGTCTTCTACCGCACCGCCTGGCGGCAGCATCGGGAGAACGAATGCATCACAGTCGATGGCACAATCCACCAGAACCGGACCCTGTACAGCGAACGCCTGTTTCAGAACTTCTTTGAGTTCCGGCAGGGAAGCGGCACGGAATCCCGGCAGACCAAATGCTTCTGCGAGCTTCACGAAGTCGGTCTTGCGTTCCAGTGTTGTATTGGAGTAATGTTTATCGAAGAAGAGGGTCTGCCACTGCCGAACCATACCCAGAACGCCGTTGTTCATGATGAATACGACAACTGGAGTCTGATTGGAAACAGCGGTTGCCAGTTCGTTCAGGTTCATGCCGAAGCTGCCGTCACCGGTAACCAGAACGGTCTTCTTGCCAGTGCCAGTTGCTGCACCGATTGCAGCACCCAGACCAAAGCCCATTGTACCCAGACCGCCGCTGGAAATAAAGGTTCTCGGCTTCGAGAACGGGTAACGCTGTGCTGTCCACATCTGATGCTGACCAACGTCTGTGGCAACGATGACATCATCGTTTGCATTTTTTGCAGCTTCTGCAACGGCATCCAATGCAGTAAACGGAGTCAGTTCATCGTCTTTCTGTGCTTCGAGTTCCTTTGTGATGGCAACCAAATCCTGAATGCGGGCATCCCATTCCGGATGATACTGCTGCGGAACCATTGCAGTCAATTCGGCGAGAATCTGTTTCATCGAACCAGCAATGCCCAGTTCGACTGTAATATTTTTATTCAATTCAGATGCATCAATATCAATGTGAATGATTTTTGCATGCTTTGCATACTTGGCAGTGTTGCCTGTGCCTCTGTCACTGAACCGGCAGCCAGCTGTTACGATCAGGTCTGCTTCATTCTGTGCAATGGAAGATGCATAGTGACCGTGCATCCCTTCCATGCCCAGATACCGAGGATGGTCGGTCGGAACAGCGGAAATGCCCATCATGGTGCAGCCAATCGGTGCATCCATCTTATCTGCCAGTGCAATAATTTCTTCGCCCGCGTTGTCGGTAATTGCACCGCCGCCGATATAGAGATACGGTCTTTTTGCAGTGGCAATCAGTTCTGCTGCCTGCTTCAAGAGTTCTGGGTCTACTTCCGGAACAGGTGCTTTTTCCACAACCGGTTCTACATTGTATTCATACAAAGCTGTCTGAACATCCTTCGGAATGTCTACGAGGACAGGTCCCGGACGACCGGATTTTGCAATGCGGAATGCCTCCCGAATGGTCGGAGCAAGGTCTTCAATCTTCTTAACGAAGAAGTTGTGCTTGGTAATCGGCATGGTAACACCGGTAATATCCACTTCCTGGAAGCTATCCCGTCCGATCAGAGAGTTTGGAACATTGCCCGTGATGGCAACCAGCGGAACGGAGTCCAGATAAGCCGTTGCGATACCAGTGACCAGATTGGTTGCACCCGGGCCAGAGGTTGCGATGACAACGCCAACTTTTCCGGTTGCTCTGGCGTAGCCGTCTGCTGCGTGGGAAGCACCCTGTTCGTGTGCGGTAATAATATGATGAATGCGATCGCTTGCAAGGTACAGAGCATCATAAATATTGATGACCTGACCGCCCGGATAACCGAAAACGGTTGTCGTACCTTGTTCAATCAGTGTTTCAATGACAATTTGTGCACCGTTTAATTTCATAGTTTCCACCTTTTTGATTTCTTCATTTGAGATGCGATTTGTTTGCTGCCCTTTTTGGAAAACCGCCGTTTGCCGGCAGCGGTCTGTAAAAAAAGCCTTCGGCAGCAAACGCACCGGAGGCATTTTGAAAAAGCAATTCCAGATAAAAAGAATGTCTCTTGTTTGCTTTGTCAATCCGCTGATACCGATTGGTTTGCAGCCATGCCACATGCCCCGAAGCCAATGACTCGGGGAAACAGTCCGATGAGCAGGAACGAAAGCACTGCAAGTTGAAAAGTATGACTGATATACATGGCAAACTCCTTCGGGACACGGATACAAAAAAATATATCTGCATTTTAGTATAGCACCTTGTTACGATAAAATCAAGCATTCTGTTCTGATTTTTACAGTTTGTACAAAAAAAGTGTATGGTTTGCCCCTATTTCCGCTAAAAATTCGACCGGACAGAAAAAAATGAGGGAAAATCAAAAAAACACTTGACAAATCCGGAAAAATTCGATAAAATAAAGAAAAGACAGCGAAATTTGATTTGCTGTCCGTATTAAGAAAAAGGCGTTGACGGGAAAAAAGATGCAGTTCGTTCGTTGCAGAGAGCTGTCGGTCGGTGTAAGACAGTCGAAGAAAAGCAGGATACCTCCTCCCCGAGCCGCAGTGCAGAACTGCTCATGGGCAAAGTAAGCATTGACGGGATTCTCCCGTTACAGAGAAGCACATTATTGCAGAGATGTGACAGAGCGGGTGCAGACTTTGCACCAAGAAAGAGTGGTACCACGGAGAAATCATCTTCTTCGTCTCTTTTTCCAGCCGAACTGCGGCAGGAGAAAGGGACTTTTTTTGTATCCCGATTCGCCCATCACATGAGAAGCAGAACAAAAACCAATTATGATTTTTTTGGGAGAAAGGAACGAGTATCATGATGAAAAATGCAAACAAATATACCCGACAGTTTTTTCCGGTGAACCATCCGCCGATGCGGTGGGCAACCAAGAATTATCTGGATAAGCCGCCGATTTGGTGCAGCGTGGATTTGCGAGACGGCAATCAAGCATTGATTACCCCGATGAGTCTGGAAGAAAAGTTGGAATTTTTCAAGGTTTTAGTCGATATTGGCTTTAAGGAAATCGAAGTTGGTTTTCCGGCAGCCTCCGAAACCGAATATGAATTCTGCCGTACCTTGATTGAACAGAATCTCATTCCGGATGATGTCACCATTCAGGTTTTGACGCAGGCAAGAGAACACATCATTGCAAAGACCTTTGAAGCATTGCAGGGTGTTAAGCATGCGATTGTACATCTGTATAATTCCACTTCTGTGGCACAGCGGGAACAGGTGTTCAAGAAGAGCAAGGAAGAAGTTTTGAATCTGGCTGTAACGGGTGCAGAACTCTGCAAGAAGTATCGTGCCATGACACCGGGTCATTTCACCTTTGAATATTCTCCGGAAAGCTTTACCGGAACAGAACCGGAATATGCACTGGAAGTGTGCAATGCCGTTTTGGATGTTTGGCAGCCAACACCGGATGACAAGGTGATTATCAACTTGCCGGTAACGGTTTCCCATTCCATGCCGCACGTTTATGCCAATCAGGTAGAGTTCATGAGCGACAACTTAAAGTATCGGGAAAATGTTTATGTTTCGCTCCATCCGCACAATGACCGTGGCTGTGCCGTTGCAGATACCGAAATGGGTTTGTTGGCAGGCGGTGACCGTGTAGAAGGAACGCTGTTCGGAAACGGCGAGCGGACAGGCAACGTAGACATTATTACTGTTGCATTGAATATGTATTCACAGGGCATTGACCCGCAGTTGGACTTCAGCAACTTGCCAGCCATCACAGAAGTATACGAACGGGTTACCAGAATGCATGTCTATGAACGTTCTCCGTACAGCGGTCAGCTGGTCTTTGCAGCGTTCAGCGGCTCGCATCAGGATGCCATTGCAAAGGGCATGAAGTGGAGAGAGCAGCATGACTGCGAACACTGGAATGTTCCGTATCTGCCGTTAGACCCACACGATGTCGGCAGAGTTTATGAAGCAGATGTCATTCGTATCAACAGCCAGTCCGGCAAGGGCGGTATTGGTTATCTGATGGAAACCCGGTATGGATTCAATATTCCGGCAGGTATGCGGGAATCGTTTGGCTATCTGGTCAAGGGTGTTTCCGACCATGCACACAAGGAATTGCAGCCGGATGAAGTACTGAAAATCTTTACCGATTCCTATGTGAACATCGAAACGCCGGTTTCTCTGCCGGAAATTCACTATGTTCAGAAGGCAAACGATGAAATCACTGCTTCTATTACCATTGATTATGATGGCAGACAGGAAGTGGTCACCGCAGACGGCAACGGTCGTTTGGATGCAGTCAGCAACGCATTGAAGGCATATTTAGGTTCTGATTATGCATTGGTGACCTATACCGAACACGCATTGGAAGTGCGTTCCAGCTCGAAGGCAGTTTCCTACGTTGCATTGCAGAAGGGCAAGGATTTGTATTGGGGCGTTGGCATTCATTCTGATATTATCCGTTCTTCGATTAGTGCATTGGTAAGTGCATTGAATCGGATGATGAGCGAACAGCAGAAGTAATCGCTTAAATTTTGAAATATCATTGAAAGAATGATTTAAAAACTTCAAGTCTATAGAGTTTTTTAGTAGCAAGGAACTCTATAGACAAAGAAATTTTTAGATGATATGAAAAGGGTGCTTTATATGAATTTAAAAACATCATTGAAAGCAACACTCTTTTTTCTTATAGGGGTTGTTGTTTTTACAATGTTATCATTCTTTATTAGTGCTTCGAGTTACGCTTCTCTTTTATTTTTTATTGCAGCCTATGTTTCTTTTTTTGTGTATGGATATAATTGGAAACAGTCTCCGCTATTAAAAATAGGTGCATTAACAGGAATTGGAACAGTAGCTGTTGGAATTATGTTTTTCATTTCTACTATTATAAGTGAAATAAGTATAAATGATACTTTTTCTGGACTATTAAATAGTAATGGCATTAATATTTTGAAGATGATACCAAATATAGCATATGTATGTATATTATGTATATCAGCTATATGTTGTGTTTTTTCGTTTTTCTTATTCGGATTATCAAAATTTTTCAGCATTACTTTTAATCTAATCCATGCAACATTACTTAAAGTTGCTATTTTGTTTTTTAGTGCTACTGTTGTTTTTCGGATTATGGGACTTTTCCATTATTATTTTACAACTGTTGCAGTAGTTTTTTCTTTAGTTACGTGCATCTTATTTATGATAAGTAGTTTTTTGTGCGTTAAAACAAAGAAATCAGTGAATTTTATCATTGCTTCTGTTATTGGTTTTCTATGGTCATTATGTGTATACAAATTGTTTGACTTACACACTATAAATTCACATTTTAATATTATTGATGATAGCTATATTGATGAAGTTTTCCAATTGCTGATGATATTTTTTGCACTAGCTACAATTACAAGTACATTTGCTTTGATGGTAAATATTTTACAAAAAGTTATAAAATCAAAATCAATAACAGCTTTAATTTCTTGTGTTATTTTAACTATATTGATGGTCACTATTTACTTTAGTATAAATTCTGATTTTAAGTGGATTTTTAAGACATTAGCTTATATGAGTGGATTTGGAATTGGTGTTAGCTTTATGTGTTGGATTTTCAACTTACTGTTTGCAAAAGACAAATCGATTTCTACGTCTGCTGCATCTGTTGGAGCAAATAATGAACAGAATGAACTTGAGGATGCATCAAATCAGACAATGAACGAACAGCAGAAGTAAAACCCATATACTATTAAAATAAGAGATTACAAAAACCGCTGCGGAAGCCATTCGTTTCCGCAGCGGTTTTCTGTGCAGGAGATTTTTCATAGTGGTATGGTTAAGAACCAAGAATCGAACCATTTTGCAGGAAGGGAACTTCAAGGCTGAGTTGCCGGAGAGCAGCGTTATAAACTTGATAGGGCTGCACCTGTTTTTGAATCAGGTCATTGACAAAGCAGACGGTTTTTTCCAAGCTGTTGGAAAAGGCATGAATTTCGGCAGTTTCTCCGGAGCGGAGGTCTTGCAGGAAAATACCATAAACGACAGAAAGTTTTTGATTGCGGTGGGCGTTGCTGGCAGTCACCCGATAGAGCACCCGGTTTGCTCCGTACACTTCCATATAGGTGACGGCTTGTTTGGAGCGGCTGCGGCTGGACGATTTCATAGGGACATCCTCCTTTGATGAAAGTACAAAACGAATCTTTTAAAACCATAGCACAAACGAAAGAAAAAGGAAAGAGTGGAAAAGCAGGGAAATGTCTGTTTTGCAAAGTTTCTTTTTGAAACTGCTGCGTTCGTCATATTTGAAACAGCATTCACAAAATTCGACACGCTATACAATTTGCTAAAAAAACGGGTTTGAAGTTCGTCCAAAATAGCAATAGAAAATTGAGTTGCATGCTGCTATAATAGATGAAGTCGTTTTGGAGCGGAAACTTCCGGAAAAAGCGGCAAATGAATGATGAAACAAAAAGGGAAAACTAAAAACGAAAGGATGTTTGCTTATGACAAAAGAACTCACTCATGGAAAACCATTGCCGTTGATTTTGCAGTTTGCATTCCCACTGATTCTGGGCTATATGCTACAGCAACTTTACAGCCTATGTGATACGGTCATCGTTGGACGCTGTCTTGGTGTCAACGAGCTGGCTGCTGTCGGGTCAACCGGAGCAGTCAGCTTTTTAGTGGTCGGATTTGCAACAGGGATGTGCACAGGTATGTCGATTCCGGTTGCACAGGCATTCGGGGCAGGGGATTACCAAAAGCTCCGAAAGTATCTTGCGAATTCGTTCTACCTGTCTGCATTGATTTCCATTGTGATGACAGTCGGAACGATAATTTTTACGGGCGACCTGCTCCGTCTGATGAAAACACCAGAAGAACTGTATGACTTTGCGTATGATTATATCTTTACCGTGTTCGCTGGTATCAGTGCCACAATTCTGTACAACTTGCTTTCCTCCATGCTGCGTTCCATTGGAGATAGCCGAACACCGCTGATTTTCCTTGCAATTGCAGCAGCGTTGAATATTGGTTTGGACTTCCTCTTTATTTTGGGATTCCATACCGGTGTTGCCGGAGCAGGTTATGCAAGTGTTCTCTCGCAGGGTATTTCCGGTATCCTGTGCCTGATTTACATGTTTAAAAAGTATGAAATTTTCCGGATTCGGAAAGAGGAATGGAAGTTGTCGCTTTCTTGCTGCGGACGGTTGGTTTCCATTGGTCTGCCGATGGCGTTGCAGTTTTCCATTACTGCAATCGGTTCGATTATCCTGCAAACAGCTGTAAATACTTTGGGAACGGTTTCTGTTACCGCTGTAACAGCTGCCTCTAAGTTGCAGATGATTTTGACAGGCCCGATGGAATGCCTGGGCATCACCATGGCAACTTATTGTGGACAGAATCTGGGTGCAAGGGAATTTGAACGGATTCGGAGTGGTATTCGGACAAGCGTGATTGTTTCCATGATTTATTGTGTCGTATCTGCGGTAATTATCATCGTGCTGGGCGGATGGATGGCACTGTTGTTCCTGGATGCCTCTGAAACAGAAGTTATGGCACAGGTAAAAGAATACCTGCGGTTGAATGCGTATTTCTATCCGACATTGGGTTTGCTGTTTATCCTGCGGAACGGTTTGCAGGGTATGAGTTACAGCTTTTTGCCGATGATGGCAGGGGTTACGGAACTGATTGCCCGAGTTTTGGTCTGTGTAGCATTTGTTCCGGATTTTGGCTATACTGCCGCTTGTATGGCAAGTCCGGTTGCATGGATTTTTGCAGATACCTTGCTGGTAACGGTTTACTTCATCAAGATGAAGAGCCTGAAGGTGCAGCTTGCACAGCCAGCTCCGGCAGCCTGCTAATTTTATTTTTCGATATCAAAAAAACCGATGCAGTTATGAGGTGCTGCATCGGTTTTTTTATTTTATGATGATATGATGTGTATCTTACCACCGGTTATTCCAGATTGGTGTACTTCCGGCAGCAGATTTTGCATAGTGTGTGAGAATCTGCACGGCATCTTCGACACCTAAAATACCGCCATCTGCACCTTGATTCTGTGAGCAGGTGTCAATATCAGATAAGAAGTAGGATAATGTTTCTTGGTCGTCTGTAAAGGAATCGTTGAGTTTTGTAGTGTTGCCAGACGCTTTCTTTGCATAGTAGGTCAGAACACAAACGGCATCGCTGACATTTACAGTACCATCTAGGTTGCTGTCACCCTTTTTCCCGACTAATACTTTTTTGGTGTAGGGGGCTGCATTGAACTGATAAACCGGAGCAGCCGCATCGCCGCAATAAAACGGAACATCTGCAATGGCATATCCCGTTGTTGTTGCAGCGGCATATAATGCAGCCGGTGTGGTCTGTGCCGTCAAGGCATCCAGCAGATATCCATTTTTTGTAACATTGTCGGTATAGGTAACCCGTCCTGTAATGGCAGCATTGGAATACTGAGAGAGCGTCAACGGACGGTCATTTTCTGCAAACGCACAGATGGTAGACAATTTGGAAGTGTCATTGGTGATGGTTGCAGAGGATGCTCCAACCGTAATCGAAGTGCTGACAAAAGACAGTGGCAGGTGCGTATGAGCAGCTGTGCTCAAGCTGCAATCGGTTTCCGAAAAGGAAACGGTATAAACATCGTTTGGCGTTCCTTGCTGGATGACAATATCAAAAGAGAAGAACGGGAATTCATCTGCATATCCCAAGAACGAAACGCCTTCCTGTGCATACGTTCCGTTTAGAATCCAGCTATAGGCATCATGGTAGCCGCTGAGTACCGTTTCAGCTGGGAGCGTTGCATCATAATGGGGAATTGTGCAGGTGTTTGTTTCCAGCGGATATTGTTCCTCGGAACTCTGCTTATAGTAGGAATAGGTAAAAGAAGCTGTGCCATCTGCATTTTGTTGCAGGTCAGAAGCAGGAATTTCAATTTTCTCATTGGAAATCCAAGTTTTCACGCCGTCCACTAATTTGTTATAGGAGCGAGTGAAATAGATGCCGCCAGCCCCATCGCTCCGAATGGAAGAACCGCTGAACGGTTCTGTCAGCAGGGCACTGGTCAGCGGTGCACAGCTGTAAGGGGTGTAAGTGCCGGAAGAGGTAATTTCCCCGAAGCAGGTCGGCATCGCATATTCTGAGAAGAAAGAACCGCCACTGTAGGATTGCTTGTACATATCCGTTGTGCTGAGAATGTTGCTGCTGTTGGAGAAATAAAGATTGTTGGAATCACTCTGGTAGCGAATGCGTGCACCGGTAATTTGTTTGGTCGGCTGGGTGTTGCCCTTGATGTAAACTTTGGTTGGAATGTGAACATCTCCAGCCTGTACTTCTTCCGCAGAAACATAAGTTCGCTCTGGAACGAAATAGAGGGTATACGGGTCAGTCTGTTCTATAACAGGGTCTTGCAGCAGGGCGGAATCCTCTGTAACAGCATCCGCTGCGGATACTGGTAAACAGACAGCGAACAGCGTGCAGGCTGCCAGCAGGGAAATGATTTTTTTCATGAGAAAAACTCCTTTATTCTGTAATTTCTATCTGTCGGACAGAGAGTTTGTCCGGCTGAACAAGGGAATGTTTACAAGGGAAAACCGGCATACAGATGTCAGCAGATGGGTGACAAGAGAAAAACTGTATCCCGGTTTTCATATGATTGTTTTGTGTTAGCGGTTGCTCCAAACCGGATTGTTTCCGGCAGCAGCCTGTGCATAATAAGTTAAAGTTTGTACGGCATCTTCTACACTCAGTTCTCCGCCATCTGCTCCTTGATTCTGGGAACAGGTGTCGATGTCAGAGAGGAAGTAGGAGAGAATTTCTTCTTCATTGGTTGCTTGTTCCAATAAGGTTGGTTCTAGACCAGCGGCTTTCTTTGCATAGTATTGCAAGACCAAAACAGCATCGTCTACATCCACCTTGCCATCCAGATTGGTATCACCCTTTTTGCCGATGAGCAGGGTTTTGGTGTAGTCTGTACCGTCTGTGTTTTTCAGCGGCTGAGTGTTAAGAGTAAAGGTAACCGGATTTACATAAGCACCGCCGGATTGCTGGGCATAGAGTTCTGCTGGAGATTGTCCGCAAGTAACGGCATCTGTCACATCCTGTGTCGCAGTTGTTCCGTCTGCACTGGTAACAGTTGAAACCAGTTCCCCGCTGCCCTGATTCAGGCGGATTTCCTTGTCATTTTCCGCAAAGAAGCAATAATACGGGCTGGTGCTGTCTTGAGTAATTGTACCGGAAGCAGCTCCAACAGTAATGGTGGTGTTCATCAGTTGCAACGGAACGAGGAAAGAAGTGGTTGCCAGTCGGCAATTATCGTCTAGTTGCACATCATAAGAGCCGGCAGGTGTTCCTTGACGAAGTACAATATCGAATGAAAAGCAGGGGAATTCATCGGTATAACCGAAGAATGCAGGGGTTTCCGTTGCAGCAGGTGTCCAATAACAAGTATTATGAAAGCCCTTGTATGGTGTGTCTGCGGGTAACGTTGTATCATAGTGTGGAAGTTCGATGGTTGCTGTCTTTTGTGCAAAGTTTGGGTCGTTCTGGTCGTAGTATAAATAGTCGAACGAAGCACTGCCATCTGCATGTACCTGCATCTGAGAAGCTGGAATTTCTACTTTCTCCTGAACAGGTGTCTTAACACCATCTACCATCTTGTTGCAGCTAAGTGTGAAATACGCACCGCCATTTCCATCGCTGTAGATCTTATTTCCACCATTCATGCGTTCATAGATGACATCTCCTAAAATGAAAGAGCCGAACGGCGAAAAGACGGTTTGTCTGAGGAGTTTACCCAGACAAAATTCTGGATAACGGGAAGTATAAGAACCGCCGCTATAAGTGCGGTCTTCAGCATCGCCCATAGTTCTTACATCCAAGCTGTTATCAAAATAAACGTGCTCAGAATCAGAGGCATGATAGGTCAGTAGGAATGCACGGGGGCTGATGGAATTGTCCCCATGGAAATAGACCTTGGTTTTGATGTGGACATCGCCCTGTGCCAGTTCTTCTGTAGAAACAAAGGTTCGTTCTGGCTGGAGGGTTACTTGAAACGGAGAGAGATTAGCGGATGCACCCGCAACGGGCAGGTGATCGAAAACACCGTCTGCTTCTGCAACCTGTTCCGCATAAGTGGTAACATCTTCTTCTGCGAAAGCGGAAAGGCTTGCAGAAAACGGGGTAGCAAGAGCAGCTGCAAACACGCCGCAAAGGGCAATGGCAGCTATTTTATTTCTTCTAAAAATCATAAAGACTCCTTTCTGTCGACTGGAAATCATCCCAGAAACCAAACATCTTGAAAAAGCATACAGCTTACCTTGATTATACCATGTTCAAATAGGCTTGTCAAGAAACCAAATCAGGTTCTTTTTGGGGGCAGAAGCAGGGATTTTTGTCGAATGAGAGCAATTACAAAAATGAACAAACTGTAAAAACACAGAAAAGGAACTTGACAGAATCGGGTGGTTATGCTATACTAACCGTGGTTAGGAAGGACTAACCAATCACCTGCAACCGGAATCATGCACACAGCAGGTATAAAAATCCGTAGGAAGGTCAGAATAAAAAGGCATTCGTATGGAAATCACAATCCGGTTTTCCCAATCACACAGATTACCATCAGGAAAGGAACGAATAAAATGGCTTATTTGGAAATTGAAAAGGTCATCGGCAGAGAAATTATGGACTCCAGAGGCAATCCGACCGTAGAAGCAGAAGTTTTGCTGGCAGATGGAACGATCGGCAGAGGTACTGCACCGAGCGGTGCATCCACTGGTGAATTTGAAGCACTGGAACTGCGGGACGGCGACAAGGCTCGTTACGGCGGGAAGGGTGTTACCAAGGCAGTAGAAAACATCAACACCACCATCAATGATGTACTGGTTGGGTTGGATGCTTCTGATATCTATGCAGTTGACCGTGCAATGCTCGCAGCAGATGGCACAAAGGACAAGTCCAATCTGGGTGCAAATGCCATTCTGGCAGTTTCCATTGCAGCTGCAAGAGCTGCTGCAATCTCTCTGGATATTCCGCTGTATCGCTTCTTGGGCGGCGTATCTGGCAACAGACTGCCGGTTCCGATGATGAACATTTTGAACGGTGGTGCACACGCAACCAATACCGTTGATACACAGGAATTCATGATTATGCCAGTTGGTGCTCCAACCTTTAAGGAAGCACTGCGTTGGTGTGCAGAAGTATTCCACAGCCTGGCAAAGATTCTGAAGGCAAAGGGTCTGGCAACCTCCGTTGGTGACGAAGGCGGCTTTGCACCGAACCTGTCCAGCGATGATGAAACCATTGAAACCATTCTGGAAGCAGTCAAGGCTGCTGGCTATGAACCGGGCAAGGATTTCATGATTGCAATGGACGCTGCTTCTTCTGAATGGAAGAGCGAAAAGGGCAAGGGCTATTATCACCAGCCGAAATCCGGCAGAGATTTCACGTCGGATGAACTGATTCAGCACTGGGCTGACCTGGTAGAAAAGTATCCGATTATTTCCATCGAAGATGCACTGGACGAAGAAGACTGGGAAGGCTGGCAGAAGCTGACCAAGGAACTGGGCGACAAGGTACAGCTCGTTGGCGATGACCTGTTTGTAACCAATACCGAACGGCTGTCCAAGGGTATTTCTCTGGGCTGCGGTAACTCCATTCTGATTAAGCTGAACCAGATTGGTAGCGTTTCCGAAACACTGGAAGCCATCAAGATGGCACACAAGGCAGGTTATACTGCAATTTCTTCTCACCGTTCTGGTGAAACAGCAGATACTACCATTGCAGACCTTGCAGTTGCTCTGAACACTTGCCAGATTAAGACGGGTGCACCGAGCAGAAGCGAACGGGTTGCAAAGTACAACCAGCTGCTGCGGATTGAAGAAGAACTGGGTGATGCAGCCGTATATCCGGGCATGCAGGCATTCAATGTAAAAAGATAAATCCTTCCTATTTGATAAAAGATGATGGGGAAGCCGGCTGGCGGAAGTAATTCTGCCAGCCGGTTTTCTTTTTATATGATGTTCTGGAGATGCGATTCCTGCAAAAAATCTGCATTGACAAATCCCGAAAAATGGGATAAACTGAAAAGGATGCAACGAAGGAGGAAAATTTTTTATGCAGACGTTTACCAACAACTTAATCTTCAGTTTAAACGCAACGATTCCCATTTTTTTAATGATGGCGTTGGGGTTCTTTTTGCAGCGAATCCACTTGCTGGACGACCATACCACCCAGAAACTGAATCAGTTTGCCTTTAAGGTGCTGTTGCCAGCATTGTTATTTATGGACTTGTCGACCGCAGACTTTCAGTCGGTTTGGGATACCAAATTTGTACTGTTTTGTTTTTGTATTACTAGTGTTAGTATTGGCATTGCCTTTTTACTGTCGCTGCTGCATCGGGAACGGGCAGACCGTGGGGAATTTATTCAGGCAGCCTACCGCAGCAGTGCTGCAATTCTGGGAATCGCCTTTGTCAAGAACATTTATGGCGAAGCAACCATGGCAGCATTGATGATTGTCGGAACAGTACCGCTCTATAATATCATTGCCGTGGTGGTACTCTCTCTAACTGCTCCGCAGGCAGAGGGGCGACCAAAACCAAACCGGAAAGTGTTACTCTTAAAGACGTTGAAAAATGTTGCAACCAATCCGATTATTTTGGGGATTGTCGTTGGCATGTTGTGGTCAGTTTTGCGGATTCCGCAACCAGTGATTCTCTCGAAGTCGGTTTCCTATCTGGGCAACATGGCAACACCGCTTTCCCTGATTGCTTTAGGGGCATCGTTTCAGTGGCAGGATGCAAAGGGCAAACTTCTGGCAACGCTGGGCATTACGGCAACGAAACTGCTGTTGTTCTGTGCATTGTTTTTACCGTTGGCGGTTGCGTTTGGATTCCGGACAGAAAAACTGATTGCCATTTTGGTGATGCTGGGCAGTGCAACAACTGGAAGCTGTTTTGTCATGGCAAGAAATATGGGACACCGTGGAACATTAACTGCTTGTTCGGTCATGATGACAACATTGTGCAGTGCGTTCACATTGACGATGTGGTTATTTATTTTGCGGACGCTGCAATACATTTAAATAAGATAAAAAATAGAATGAAAATCAAAACAAAATCGGCAGCCGTACGAAATGAGTACGACTGCCGATTCTGTTATAAAAAATTGAAAGAGGAGAAGCGAATGGTTTATTGTTCAGATGTATCAACTGGCAGATTTGGAACTTCATCACTGTTCAGTATAAATTTCATCAGATAACTAACATCCTTATCACCAATGTTTCCATCTCGGTCAACGTCTGCATTTTTCTGTGCAACATCAGAAAGTATCATCAGATTTGCAAGATACTTGTTTGTTGTGATGCTGTCCAGAATATCTACGACACCATCCAAGTTGACATCACCGTAGTTCACGCCTTCTTCATCGGCAGTTGTCGTTGTGGTGACAGCTGGCTTTGTGGTTGTAGTTGGAGCAGCAGTTGTTGCAGTTGTAGTAACAACTGTTCCACCCTGGTCAGCATATACCATGTAGTACAGGTTTGCAGTATCTGCCTTGGTAATGGTGTGTGTGCCAGCAGATACAGAAACTTGAATGATGCCGTCGCCCTTTGCAGTATACTTCGTACCGTCTACCTTAACGGTTGCATTCGGTTCAACAAATACGAGAGTCAAGTCGCCCTTTGCAGTGTTGGTAAAGCCAACAGAAGTTGCAGATTCCATTTTCAGGCTCTGGGTCAGGGTCAGACCGTTGTAAGAAACAGTACCCTTGTTGGTTGCCAGATTACCCGTGATGGTATAGAAGCTGCTGTTCTTGCCGTTTGCGGTAAAGTCGTGAATCTGTGCACCAGCCGGAGTCGGTGTTTCGCTCTGCTTGCCGCTGGTTGTAGTAGTCGGTTTTACAGTTGTTGTCGTGGTGGTTGTGGTTGGATTCTGTCCGGAGGTGGTTGTGGTTGTAACAACTGGCGTATTGCCATTGCTGAGGTGATAGCCCATTGTTCCATATGTACCATCGGCCTTTGTTTCATACAGACCGCCCAGATTCAAAGAGCCATCTGCATTTCTCCAAACCTTGTGGAAATCCGTTCCCTGTTCCGGAGCTTTCGTCAATGCGATGAAGTCGGAAGCGGTTGGACCTGTAAACTTCGTGCCAATCTTTGCCCCGTTGGTGATTGCGGTATCGGACTCAACCAGATAATAACCGCTGTTGTAGTAAACACCGTTGTTGTAAGTACCAACGTACTTATCATTGGATGCACCGCCCTTCAGCTTTGCATCTGACAGGAAGATAGAAGCATCATAATAAGACATCAGGTTGTCGAAATCGCAGCCCGGGTCGGTACAACGATAGCAGGAGAAGTTCGGCTTGCCCGTGCCTTCGCCATTGTTGTTGATGGCGGTGCAGTTGATCAATGTGCCAAGCTTCGGGTTGTTGTTATCCGTAAAGCCGCAGTGCAAGTTTTCAAAGGACAGACAATTCTTTACAACATGAGCAGAGCCAATGCCGCTGCCGCCCAGCTTGAAGCCGTTACCGTCGCAGTCGCCATAGCCTTCGCCAAATTCTGTAAAGCCGTTCCGGAATGCAACGCAGTTTTGAATGGTAACAATACCAATCGGACCTGTTGCAGCTTTTGCAAACAAATCCCAGCCGTCATCGCTGTTGTTGTATGCCATACAGCCGTCAAATACGTTGCCTTCGCCGCAGGTCAGCTTTGCAGCAAAACCATCCGCATTTTCCATGGAGGCATTGTCGCAGTTGTTCTTAGAAGTACAGTTCAGAATCAGGTTATAGCTCGGCCAATCTGCAATGGTTGCAGCACTGGTATTATACCGGGAAATCTGTAAGCCGGTGTCCTGATTGTCATTGAAGACCATGTTTTCAATGCGGTTGTGATTGCCGGCAAGCAGCATGCCGTTATCTGCAGCCTTAGTGATTTCAAAACCGTAGAATTTCCAGTAGTCGCCATCCAGTACGACACCACGCTTCGAGCCGTCTGCTGCACCCTGTCCGCTGAAGTCCAGCTTTACAGTTGCACCCGGATAAGCAGAAATGGTCTTGTATGCATTTTCTGCACCATTGTTGCTGCTGTCGATGAGAATCATTTCACTCAGTTCATAAGTACCATCGAGCAGGTAAATGGTCTGACCAGCGGAAACCTTCTGAATGGCTTCATAGATGTTCATCGGGTCATCCATCGTACCAACACCCTTTGCATTCGGGGCACAGTACAGAGCACCTGCAACCGGAGTTGGTTTTGTTGTTGTGCCAGCTGGAACAGTAGTTACAACGCCACCCTTTGTAGTGGTAATGGTGGTTGTAGTTGTAGAAGTTATGGTGGCAGCAGGTTTGGTTTCTGTAACCTGCGGTGTATTTCCGTTGTCACTGAATCCGCTGCCGATGTGGGCAATGGAAGAAGTGTAAGCAACCAGAGCATCCTTCAGTCCCTGATTCACAGCATAGCTTGCATCATCGACATCATTGTTGAATTTCCACTGGAGATCGCCGCCGTCCACACGGCCAGCGTGTGCCGTTACAATGCTCGGAACATCTTCCGGAGCGTCAGCTGTGTAGCTGTACATAATGTTGCTGTCAGTATCAAAGTTATTATAAGTCGAACCGCCGGAAAGAGCTGTAACACTGCTCGGAATGGTTTCCGAAGGAGAAGAAACTTCATAAGCATCAAAGCTGGTGTTGTTTTCAGCATATGGAATATAGCTGGATGCACCAACAATGACATTATTATAAGCCTTAATGATACCGCCGGGTTCGCCGGAGAATGTGCCTTTTTCACCCAATGTATCCGTACCCTGTTTAGAACTCATCATCGGGTTTTTGCAGTTCCGGAAGTAGTTGTTTTCTACGAATGCAGAAGCACCCATGGTAACGCCAACACCATACTTTGCATTTCCGTCAAAGTAGTTGTTATAGCTGTGTACGGAGCAGGTACGAATCCGAGGGTGACGGGAGTCAGAGTGGTCATACCAGTTGTGGTGGTAGGTGATGTAATTGCTTTCGGTTTCGGACTTCATGCCTTGCAGGTTGCACTTGCCGTTATCCCAGAAGTGATTGTAAGAGTGGGTAACATAAGTGGATTTTTTGGTATCCAATGCACCGTCGCCCTTTACCTGGTCGGCATCAGAACCGGCATCGCCATAGAAGAAATCGCAGTTATGTACCCAGATGTGGTCGTTACCCTGCTGTAATCCGCAGTCATCGCCTTCGGAGCTGTTGCAGTTCATGAAGCCCAGATTCCGAACTTCAACGTTCGAGCAGTTCTTCATAACCAGACCAAAGCCATTTAAAACGGCATCGTTGCCGACACCTTCAATGGTCATGCCAGCCTTTGTGGTGTCCACATACAAATCACCCTTCGTCAAAACAGTCGGGTCAGTGATATTGCCAATGATACGCAGGCAGAGCGGACGGGTTTCCTTGCCTTTTTTATAGGCATTGATGATGTTCTGTACACCAGTTACAGTGACATTGCCCTTGCCTTCTGCATTCAGGCTTGCAGTAACGGTATCTTTATTTTCATTCGTGACATAGACAACAACGGCATCTTCTCTTAATGTGCCGTCTTCGTTGTATGCACCGGAAGAAGTGCCTTCTACAAAGCCGAAACCGCTTCTGTCATTGGCTTCTACGGAAACAGTCGCTTCTGCTGCACCGGACAATTCACTTGAGCCATTGACCGGAACGACTTTCAGGGTGTGGCTGCCAGCTTTCAGACCCAAGGCGTCCGCACGGAAATGACCGTCTTTGTACTGCCGGATCAGCATGCTGTCCAGCTGTACGCCGTCACAATAAACATTGTAACCGGTTGCACCGCTGACGGGTTGCCATTCTGCATAAGCTCCTTCAAAATACCCCATGGATTTGGTGATGGAAACACTGCTGGAAGCCAGCAGCGAAAGGTTTTCCTCCCATGTGGCATCGGCTGCCGGAACAGCATCTGCTGCAAATCCCAGCATCTGGGATGGAAGTGAGGCAACCGCTGTGACAGCGGCAACCAGAGCAGCTGCCATGCCCTTTTTGAATGAAAATGTGTGTTTCAAGATAGATCCTCCTCATATACAGCCCCCAGTAATCTGAGTTTGGCTGTGAACCATTTAATTTAATATACAACTTTTTCGGGGGGCTTGTCAATCTGCAAAAACGCTGAAAATTTATTTGCATTTTTGGTTATTTTTCACAAATCTTTTTTGAATCTTTTGATATGTTTTTTTACATATCGTATTACCATGTCAGAAAACAAACAAAAATATTGTTATTGTCGTGCTATTTTCGCAAAATATTCTTTATAGAAATATATTTTACATCCTGCGTTGTCGAAATGGCAGAAAGCGGATTGGAAAAACGTAGATTTTTATGGATTCTCTACAAATTCTGCATTCCAATCAAGATTAAATCGAAAACAGTTGACAAATGATAGGGAAGCGGATATAATAAAAATGATGATTTCCTGTCAGAACAAACGAATATAGACAACCTGTCTGTGTTCCAACAGATAGACGGATAGAAGAAAGGATCGATTGGATTGAACGAAACACAAAAAGACGGTCGCTCTACATACGGCAGTCCGGCTCCGCTTTCCAGAGAACAGATGCAACAGCAAATGCAGGCTGCTTTTCAGGATGGATCGAATCGCCCGAGAAAGAAGAAACAACCAGAACAAAGACGCATTTCTGATATGCCAAACGGCAAGCCAGCTCAAAGGGGAAAACGTGGCAATCAGCCAGAACCAATACCCCGTTCTGTTGGTCAGGCGAAGGCAGAAAAACTCCGGCAGATTAAAGCATCTGTTGCCTCAGCTTCACAGGGTATTTATAACGAAGAAACGCCGTCTGCAACCGCTGCCGAGGCACATCGCTATGTGCATCGCCGCAGCAGTGCACCGCCACCGCCTGTTCCGCCACGGAATAGAAACAGCCGTCCGCAAGAACCGGAATATTATGGCGGTTCGGATGTGGCATCTTCCGGAAAAGGCGGAAAGATTGCTGGTATTATAGTACTGGTCTTGGTTGTACTATTATTAATCGGTTATTTGATTGGCTATTTCTCTTACCGGAGCAAGCTGCTGCCAAAAACCTATGTCAATGGTGTCAATGTCAGCGGAATGACATTAGCGGATGCAGAACAGAAGATTTTGAATAGTGCCAGCAATGAAGGCATTACCTTTATTAAAAAGAGTGGCGAAAAGGTGCACTTTGATGGGGCAGAATTTGGCTCGACCGTTTCTTTCCAAGATGGTGCAATGGATGAAGTCACCAGCCAGAGCCATGTACTTTGGTTTACGCACTTGCTGCATAAGTCGGAATATACGGTTTCTGTAGTCAATTCTTATTCGGAATCGAATCTCTCGAATCTGATACTCTCTTACAGCTGGGGCACAACACCGCCGACCGATGCCCACATTCAAAAGGCAAGCGACGGCACGTATTCCATCGTTCCGGAAGATAATGGCGATATGATTGACGCTACAATTTTAATGAATTATACGCTGGAACAGATGCGGGAAGGCAATAATACGATTAAGCTGGAAGATGCAGATTGTTATTTGCAGGCAGAAGTCAAGTCCGAAGACTTGCAAGCTGCTTTGGATGCTGCCAATTCACTGGCTGGTCTGACGATTACCTATGACTTTGATGACCGACAGGAAGTTCTGGATACCAGCACGATTGCGGACTGGATTACAACAGATACAGACGGAAAAATTTCTGTCGATGAAAATAAGGTCAAGGCATGGGTCAATGAAAACTTGGTCAAGTATGATACCTTTGTACCGGGCTATACACGCACGTTCCACTCCACCATGCAGGGAACAATTGAAGTACCGCTTGGCGATTATGGAATTTACGGCTGGAAAACGGATGTAGATGCAACCGTGGAAAAGCTGAAAGAATACATCCTTGCAGGCGAATCCGTCACCGTAGAACCGGAATATAGTCAGAGAGGCTATTGCCGTGCAACGGATGACATCGGCGATTCTTACGCAGAAGTAGACATCACGAACCAGAAAGTGTTTGTCTATAAAGATGGCGAATTGGTGATTGAATCCGACTGTGTAACGGGTCTGGCATCTGATCCGGAACGTGCAACACCACCGGGTGTTTATCGTGTCTGGACGATGGAAAAGGATGTCATTCTGGGTACTTATGCCGTACAGGGTTACGAAGCACCGGTCAATTACTGGATGAACTTCACAGAAATCGGGATCGGCTTCCACGACCTGGCGAGAGTTGCCTATGGTGGCGACATCTATAAGACCAATGGTTCTCATGGCTGTATCAACCTGCCATTGGATGTAGCCGCAGAAATGTTTGATACCATAGAGGTTGGTTATCCGGTCATTGTAATTCCGTAAGCATCCATAAAAATCAAAATCAAACAGACAACAAGAGCCGCTTTCCAAAAAGGAGAGCGGCTCTTTTCTATTTTTGTCCCTTATTCCAACTGGTGAAAAAATTATTGTACGGCTGCCTTGATTTTGAGCAGAGCACCTTTTTCCAGGCGGGAAACCTGTGCCTGTGAGATGCCGATTTCTCCGGCAACCTCCATTTGTGTTTTCCCTCGAAAAAATCGCAGGTATAAAATATTTTTCTCTCGCTGTCCCAACTCCTGCATAGCATCCCGAATGGAGAGTTCCCCCAGCCAGTTTTCCATACTATCTCGGTCGCTGATTTGATCCATCACATAGAGGGTATCGCCGGAATCGGAATAGACGGGTTCATACAGGGAAACGGGGTCAGTGATGCTTTCTAGTGCAATCACAACATCTTCTCGTTTTGCCCCGATTTCCGTTGCAATCTGTTCAATGGTGGGTTCTCGCTGTAGCGTTCCGGTCAGGCGTTCTTTTGCCTGCATGGCTTTATATGCCAAATCTCGCAGGGAACGGCTGACTTTGACCTGATTGAAATCCCGCAGATACCGGCGAAGTTCGCCACTGATCATGGGAACGCAGTATGTGGAAAATCGTACCTCTTTGCTCAAATCGAAGTGGTTGATGGCTTTGATGAGTCCCACCACGCCGACTTGAAAGAGGTCTTCCATATCCTCGCCCCGTCCTGTAAAACGCTGAATGACGCTTAGAACCAAACGCAAGTTGCCCTGAATGAGTTTATCCCGTGCAGCCTTGCTGCCAGTTTCCTGAATTTCCCGCAGCAGTGCCATTTTTTCTTCTTCTTTTAACACTGTTAATTCCGATGTGTGAATGCCTGAAATCATCACCTTTTGAAATGCCATGCGTTTCACCTCCGCCTTTAGTATGCCCGAGGGAAAACGCCTTTAGCCATTTTTTCATCGACAAATCCCTACAAAAAAGCGGTGTGCAATTAAGACAACAATTCCTGTCGCAAACGGGATAAAATCTTTTTTTCTTTTCTGGAAACTTGCACTTGAGAGATACCAAGCCGCTTTGCGGTTTCGGTCTGCGTGAGGTTTTGAAAATAGCGATATTGCAGCAATTTCCGGTCAGCTTGCGGCAGGATTTGCAGCACTTGCCGCAGAGCAAACAGATTTTCCAGTTCGGTGTCCGGTGCAGGAACAGGAATTTCCAGAGGGGCTTCTTCTGCGGCAGTGGTCAGCGAGAGCGGCGGCTGTGCAGCACAGAGGGATTCTGCAATGACTTCTTCCGAGAGTCCAGAACGCTCCGCCAGTTCTGTCAGCGTGGCAGCCCTGCCGTGTTTCTGTTGAAACTGTTCTTGTAACTGTTGGATTTGCATAGCGTGTTCTTTGAGAGAACGGCTGACTTTTACCGCACCGCCATCTCGAAACAGTCGTTTGATTTCGCCGAGAATGACCGGAACAGCATAGGTGGAAAATTGCACGCCACGGGTACAGTCAAATGCTTTGACTGCTTTTAATAAGCCGATACAGCCGGCAGAATAGAGGTCTTCATATTCCATGCCTCGCCCCCGAAAGCGGTTGGCACAGAGGTGCACTAGACCGAGATGTTCTTCGGCGGTGGGAGCATTCATAGAGAAGCCCTCAGTTTTTTCCGCATGATGACAGTTGTTCCTTCATTGGGTTTGCTGCGAACTTGCAGACGATCCATAAAACTTTGCATCACAGCAAATCCCAGCCCTGCACGTTCTTCCTCCTTTGCAGTGGTATAGAGGGGCTGCATGGCTTGTTCGATGTCTGGAATGCCACAGCCACGGTCTTTGACACGAATATAAACTTCACGGTCTGCTAAAATCTTAATATGTAATTCCACATCGCCTTTCTGGCTGCGATAGCCGTGTACAATGCTGTTGGTGACCGCTTCGGAAACGGCGGTTCGGATGTCTGCCAGTTCTTCCACGGTGGGGTCGAGCTGCACCAAAAAAGCAGCAACCAGCGAACGGGCAGTGCGTTCGTTGACAGAGATGCCGGGAAAGACCATTTTCATTTGGTTGGTGGTATGCATGACGTTCCTCCTGCTTAAACGTTGGTGATTTCGATGCTGGCGATGCGTTCCATACCGGAAAGCCGCATCACTCTGCGGATATGCGGGGGCGGATTCTGAATGATGACATGACCGGAACGAGCCTGCATCTGCTGGCAGCGACCCAAAATCAACCCGATTCCGGAACTGTCCATGAATGTGACCTTTTCAAAGTCCAGCCGCAGTTGATGCGGTTCGTAGTCTAAAATCGCTTGGTCGATTTCCTCTCGCAAGCTGCGGGCACAGTGGTGGTCAATTTCGCCGTCTAGTACTGCCGTCAGGCAGGGGTTTTCCAGTTGGATGGTAACAGGCATGGTGATGCTCCTTTCTTCGTCCTGTAGAGAATAGTTTTATTGTAGCAGGAACGGCGAAAAAAATCTGTCGAAGGAGCGGTGTTGTTCTGTCGGGAAAAGCGAAATCCATAGAAGAACGAGCGGAGAATGTGGGCAGGCGTTCTTTCAAAAAGAAAGAATCCCACCTTGAAATTTTGTAAAAATAAGAAAGAATGAGGTAAATCAGCGAGAATTTACAAAATACACTGGTTTTCTTATTTACAAATTGCAGAAATTGGGGTATAATAAAAAAATATGTAGACCCCGTTGCCGGTTGCGGAGCGGTGTTCCTGCATCCAACACGATGGCAGTACCATGTTGCTTTGTGCAGAATCGTGGAAAATTTGCCGTTGTTCCAAACAAATGAAAAAGCAAGGAGGAGGCTTTTTATGTTTTTTTCAGAATCCGATGTGACGGAATTTATTGAAGACAACGATGTAAAATTTATTCGACTGACATTTTGTGACACCCTTGGGGCAATGAAAAACATTGCCATTTTGCCGAGAGAACTGCCGAGAGCGATTGCTTACGGCATCCCGTTCAATGCAACGGGACTGCTGGAGGAACAGCACCAGAACTTATTGCTGAAACCGGAATGCACGACCCTTTCTGTTTTGCCGTGGCGGCCGCAGTCCGGCAGAGTTGTCCGGTTCTTCTGTAACCTGATGACCATGGATGGCAAGCCGTATGCAGGGGACTTGCGGCAAAATCTCCGCAATACCATGCGAGAGATTGAAGAAAACGACTATCAGTGTCAGATTGCAACCCGCTGTGAATTTTACCTGTTTAAGACTGATGTAGAGGGCAATCCGACCAGAGAACCCTATGACCAAGGCGGCTATCTGGACATTGCACCGCTGGACAAGTGCGAAAATACCAGACGGGAAATCTGCCTGTCGCTGGAAGAAATGGGATTGAATCCGACTTCCTCCTGTCACAAGCATGGGCCAGGACAAAATGAAATTGATTTCGCATGTAGCAATCCGCTGACCGCAGCGGACAACATGATGCATTATAAAACCGTTGTGAAAACGATTGCAGCCCAGAACGGCTTGTATGCATCGTTCATGCCGAAGCCGTTGCCGAATCAGAACGGCAGTGCTTTGAAAATCAATATCATTGTCCGCAAGCATGGACAAAACATTTTCGGCTCTTGCCCAGAGGATATGACACCGGAAGGGAAGTCCTTTATTGCCGGAATCCTGAACCGGATTTGCGGCTTTACGCTGTTTGCAAATCCAATTGTAAATTCTTATGAACGTTTGCAATTGCACACCGCACCGGCACGGGTCAACTGGTCATCCGAAAATCGAGTGCCGTTGATTCGCCTGATGTATGTACCAGGCGGCGATGCCATTATTGAAGTACGGTCTGCGGATGCCTATTGCAACCCGTATATTACGTTCCAGATGCTGTTGCGTGCTGGTATGGAGGGCATTCATCATCAGGAACAGCTCAAGGAAGAATGGGATGCAGCCAACGTGACAACGGTATTCCAGAAGCTGCCGACTTCCTTGGAAGAAGCGTTGCAGATGGCACGGGAAAGCGAATTTGTAAAGGCATATCTGCCGAATGCAATTCTGCATGATTTCTTCCAGAAGACCGAACAGCAGATTCAGGCAGTTTCCGAAGCAGAAGATGCACAGGCATACTCCTATCATCACTTTTTTTAAAACCACAACGAGAAAAAGATGAAAAGGGGGTATGGATGTGTATACAGAACGAACGCTGTTGATTTCCGGTTCAGAAAAGGGATTGGATGCGATTATCAATTTTCTGAAAGGCTGCGGATATGCTGCGGTTTCTGTGGTATCCAGCGGCGATGAAGCACGCCGGAGACTACAGCAGGACACGTTTAGTTTAATTGTGTTGAATACACCGCTGAAAGATGAATTTGGTTATCAGCTTTCGCTGCAATTGACACAAAATACTTGTTCCGGTGTTGTGATGCTCTGCAAGGCGGACATGGCGGAAGAAATGACGAACAAGACGATTTCCTATGGGGTTCTGGTGGTTGCAAAGCCCTTGAATCGAGCGGCACTGCTGCAAGCGATTCGGATGGGAAAAGCAATGCATGGGCGAATGATGCATATGAAAGCGGAAAACGACAAGCTGCAAAAGAAACTGGAAGAATTGCGGTGTGTATCCCGTGCAAAATGTATCTTGATCGAACGGGAACAGTATACAGAAGAGCAGGCACATCGTTATATTGAAAAACTGGCAATGGATACCCGCCGGAATCGGAAAGACGTTGCAATGGAAATTTTGTCCCGTTATGTTGGGGCATAAATAGAAGGATAAATATGAAAGAGAATCCCTTGTATTGCAGAAAGCTGTAAGGACAGGGGATTTTTTTCATGCATAAAAAACAGGATTCTGCAAATAATCTTTTCAAACTGCACAAAAATCAGGTTTTTACAAGGGAAAAATTGTGAAAAAGGTGGAAAATCGCAAAAATTTTCCGGACATCTCCCAAAAACGCCTTGACAAGATACCCCATTCGGGTATATAATCAAGATACCCCGATGGGGTATTTATCACACGGCAACACCGGAGAGGAAGAATTCAATTGGGAACGTTTTTGGTCGGAGCAATAGTTGTGATTGTCCTAGCGGTTGTAGTGGTTTACACCGTACGCCACTGGGGAAAATAAAGAAAAAAGAAAGCTGGGTTTTAAAATGGTAAAAACAGTATTGAAAATTGATGGCATGATGTGCGGAATGTGCGAATCTCATATGAATAACCTGGTTCGCAATCTGTTCCCTGTGAAGAAAGTGACTTCTTCCGCAAAAGATGGCGAAACCGTCATCATCAGCGAACAGGAACTGGATATGCCGAAGCTGGAAACAGAAATTGCAGGGATTGGCTACAAGCTGCTCTCGCATACCAGTGAACCGTATGTCAAGAAAGGTCTGTTCTCGTTCCACAAATAAGTATAAATACTCAGAAATTTGGTAAGAATGCCAAAAAATGAGGGATTCTCTTGTCCTTTGCTTTCAAATCGGTTATAATAGAATCAATGGAAAATCAATCCAAATGGGATTGATCCGGATTTGAATGGGGGTATTTTGGATGCGAAAAACAAGATTGATTTTGGGTGCATTATTGGCAGCAGCAACGCTTGCTTGTACGGGCTGCGGACAAGATGAAGATTCTACTGCAAATGTAGATTTGGAAGCCATGACTTCAGAAGCAGAAACAACACCGGAGGAAGAGCCGGAAGTGATTGTGAAAACTTCGATTGTAACAGAAATCGTGTCAAAACCTGTAACCGAAACGGAAACGGTAGCTGATGCAACGCCTGCGGCAACCGCAGCACCTGCCGCTTCTGCTGCCGATCCAACAACAGGGGACATTTATACCGATGTGATTGCACAGTATCTGGCGGATAGTCGCAGGGATGCTTGTGTTTATTCGTATTTCATGGCAGATTTGAATTTGGATGGCTATCCAGAATTGATGGTTAAGACAGGGAACGCTGAGATGAATTTTGTCTATGAAATTTGGACAAAGGGAACAGATGGAAAAGCAGTTAAAATTGGAACGACAAGCGGTTTTCATTCCAAACTGTATTATAATGACCAAACTGGATTGCTATACAAAAGTATATGCACACAAGATACGCAAAGCATTTCCAGTTATGCAATGGTATCCGGTACATTGCAGGAAACATTGCTTTGCAAATGGGATTTATGGGATAATGATTATTACCGTCAGAACAGCTATTATGATTTGACCAGAATGGATCATGTATTCCTGTTAGTAGAGAATGGCATTAACGATTACGTTTTCCAAAACAGTGCGTTGCAGAGCGAAAATGACAGTCCCATGACGATTGAGGAATACGCAGCCCATGTAAACGGAGCAAGTCAATCCACCGAAGCACCGCAGCAGCAGGAAACCACACCGCCAGCCGCTGCCGCCTCGGAAGACACGTTAAAAGAGCAGGTTCTCTCGAAATGTGGGAACAGTCCGTTGGATTGGTATTATGATGATTTCGATGGTGATGGAAACAAAGAAGCCTTTGCAATGGCATATCAAGATAATGGAATGGGCGGTCATGAGATACTGGGCTTATTCTATGTCAATGCACAGGGAACAGTCACCGATTTAGGTACAGATTTCTGGGGTGCTTGTGGTGTTGGCAGAATCGTTGCTTATAACAGCAGTAAGAAATTTTTCGTATTTGATACCAATAATGGTGGTTCTGGTTCTACTGATTACCTGTATGGTGTAACAAATGGGGCTTGCTATTCTTCCAACCTGTCTGGTTCTCTGCACGGTTTCCAAGTCGATGAGAACGGGGCATATACCTTTGAAGATGGTTCTGCTGCCCACGAACGTCCACAGATTCGGCTGACCTACGATGAAAGCACCGGCGATTTTCATCAGTAAGCCATTTGAATTTTCTATGAAACAGAAAACGCTCCGGCAAGGTTTTTCCTGCCGGAGCGTTACTTGTATTGTATTATAAAAGATGAAAAGTTATTGATTTCGATGATAAAGAATCATCAGCCCTTTTAATAAGAGATCATCATCTAAAATCATCGGATGTTTACAAAGCGGAACAATGACTGTCGCAAGTCCGCCCGTTGCAACCACCGTACAGGGTTCGCCAAGCTCTGCTTGAATGCGGTCGATCAAACCATCTAAGGAACAAGCAGTTCCAAACAGCAGACCGCTTTTCATACAATCAATGGTGTTTTTTCCAATGACATGCTTTGGCGGTTCGAGTGCGATTTTCGGAAGCTGTGCCGTGCGAGCAATGAGAGAATCATGTGAAACGCCAACACCAGGCATAATGATTCCGCCAAGATATTGTTTGTTTCGATTGATCACAGAAAGCGTGGTTGCTGTTCCCATATCAATGATGATCAGTGGCAGGGAATATTCCTGAATGCCGGCAACTGCTCCGACTACCAAATCACTGCCCAACTGTGCCGGATTGTTGATAACAATACTCAGACCGGTTTTCATGCCCGGTTCCACAACGGTTACAGAAACATTTAAGTATTTTTGCACCGCTCTTTGAAATGTGTTGGTCACAGAAGGAACGACAGAAGAGAGAATTGCCCCCTGTACTTCCTTTGGGTCAATGTTGTGAACATCCAATGCCGTTTTGACATCTGAAGCATATTCCAAGTCTGTGGCTGCCTGATTGGTGGAGATGCGTTCAATAAAGAGAATCGTTTCTCCCTCAAAACCGCCCAGTACAATATTTGTATTTCCAATATCGATCGCAAGAATCATTTCGCATGTTCCTCATTTCGCATTATTCTGCTGCTGCCAATTTTGCTTTTGGAGCAGGAACTAATTTTGCCTTTGTCAAAGCTGCCCCGACTGCACCCGTAACTAAAGTGGAAGAAACCCATTCTGCAATGGCATTTATGCCGACAAAGGCACAAACGAACAGAAAGACATTTTTTCCTGGTGCAAGTGTTTCCCGATAGGACAGAATGATGTCCGTTCTTCCAAACAACAGAATCAAGCTGCTCATGTAGAAGAGCGTGTTCAGGAAAGCAGCAAAAAATCCGGTTACCGCACAGTTTGCGATAGCACTTGTGCAGTGCTTCCGCATGGCATTGGAGAGAAATCCAATGAGCAGACCGTCCAGCATTCTTGGCACAAAGCATTGAAAAACGGTCAGGATCGGACTGATTCCAAACAGTGTCGTTCCCAGTACGCTGCCGCCAAAGCATTGTAAGAAGCTGGTCAATCCAAAAACACCGCCGGCAACGATGCCGCCTACTGGGCCAAGAGCAATTGCTGCAATTGCAACTGGAATGGTATTGAATGTAATGGCCAAAGGTCCAATATTCAAATATCCCAGCGGTGTGTAGGCGAGGATGACGAGGACTGCTGCCATTAAGCCCAGCAGTACCATAGATTTGATGTTTTTCTGTGATTTCATACAGAAACCTCCTTGTTATTATTCCCGAAACCGGGATACAATACAATACAGGTGCAGTATATCATATTTTTTTCAAATTTTATATATCTTTTTCTGAATTTTTTGTGTTATACTATGCACAACCCACCGGATAGAAACTGCATCCAATCTGGTGAAATGGAAACCGACAGGAGGAACGCCCATGTTAACAGGAAAAACCGTTGTGCTTGCCGTAACCGGCAGCATTGCTGCTTATAAAATCGCCAACCTTGCCCGTATGCTGAAAAAACTGCATGCAGATGTACAGGTTTTAATGACGCAAAACGCCACAAATTTCATCAATCCAATTACATTGGAAACGCTGACAAATCAGAAGTGTTTGATTGATACGTTTGACCGGAACTTTCAATACAGTGTGGAACATGTTGCCCTTGCGAAACGGGCAGATGTGGTTCTGGTTGCTCCAGCATCCGCAAACGTCATTGGAAAGCTGGCAAACGGCATTGCAGACGATATGCTGACGACAACCATTCTGGCGTGTCCGTGTAAAAAATGGATTTCTCCGGCAATGAATCACAATATGTATCACAACCCGATTGTGCAGGACAACATTCAAAAGCTGGAGCGATTCGGCTATGGCATCATTCCGCCAGCGACAGGAATGCTGGCAAATGGCGACATTGGGGACGGCAGAATGCCGGAAGAAACGGTATTGCTGGAATATCTCTTGCGGGAAATTGCCTATCCAAAAGACCTTGCCGGAAAGAAGTTCCTGATTTCTGCCGGAGCAACGCAGGAAGCGTTAGACCCTGTACGGTTCTTGACGAATCATTCCTCTGGAAAGATGGGCTGTGCATTGGCACGGGCAGCGATGCAGCGAGGAGCAGAAGTGACATTGGTTGCAGCTCACATGGAAGTTGCACCGCCGCCGTTTGTAAAAGTTGTTCGGGTGACATCCGCAGCAGACATGGCGGAAGCAATTTTGCCGGTTGCAGCGGAATATGATTGCATCATCAAGGCGGCAGCTGTTTCCGATTATACACCTGTTGCCACCTCCACGGAGAAAATCAAGAAAGCAGATGGAACATTGATGGTTTCGTTCCAGCGGACAACGGACATCTTGAAAACGCTGGGTGAACACAAGCCGGAACATCTGTTTTTATGTGGATTTTCAATGGAAACTGAAAATGTTATAGAAAATTCTCGGAAGAAGCTGCAATCGAAACATTGTGATATGATTTGTGCGAACAGTCTGCGGAAAGCAGGAGCTGGATTTGGCGGTGATACCAATATTATCACGATTCTGACAGCAGAACGGGAAATTGAACTGGAGCAGATGACAAAAGACGAAGCTGCCCACCGCATTTTAGATACCATACTGGAAAGCGGACTTTGATTGTGTAATTTTTGCAGTTCGTCCATCTCGGTTTAGGATGTGAAACTTTTAGAAAACCACTTGCCAATCAGAAAAAAATGTTGTATAATAAAATTAGTCACGTTTCGTGCAATCAATTTAAAAAAATGGAGGATTCCCACTATGTATCAGGATATGATGGATACCATCGGATTCGTTGGAAAGTACGATCCGGAAGTAAGTGCAGCAATGGAAAAAGAACTGGAAAGACAGAGAAGAAATCTCGAACTGATTGCCAGTGAAAATATTGTTTCTCCGGCTGTTATGGCAGCAATGGGTTCAGTTCTCACCAATAAGTATGCAGAAGGTCTGCCGCACAAGCGGTACTACGGCGGATGCGAATATGTTGACGTTGTAGAAGAAATTGCCATTGACCGTGCAAAGAAGCTGTTTGGTGCAAAGTTTGCAAACGTACAGCCGCACTCTGGTGCACAGGCAAACACCGCTGTATATTTTGCTCTGTTGCAGCCAGGTGATACCGTACTGGGCATGAGCCTGGCACACGGCGGACATCTGACACACGGTTCTCCGGTCAATATTTCCGGTAAGTATTTCAACTTCGTTTCCTATGGTCTGGGCGATGATGAAACCATTGACTATGACAAGGTAGCCGCTCTGGCAAAGGAACACAAGCCGAAGATGATTGTTGCAGGTGCAAGTGCATATCCAAGAATCATTGACTTCCCGAAGCTGGCAGAAATTGCAAAGTCTGTTGGAGCATATCTGATGGTTGACATGGCACACATTGCCGGTCTGGTTGCAGCAGGCGTGCACCCATCTCCAGTTCCGTATGCAGATATTACCACTACCACAACCCACAAGACTTTGCGTGGCCCTCGTGGCGGTCTGATTCTCTGCAATGATGAAGAACTGGCAAAGAAAATCAACAAGGCTGTTTTCCCGGGCACACAGGGAGGCCCATTGATGCATGTGATTGCTGGTAAGGCTGTTTGCTTCGGCGAAGCAATGAAGCCGGAATTCAAGGAATACGGCAAGCACATTGTAGAAAATGCACAGGCACTGGCAAAGGGTCTGGTACAGCGTGGATTCAATCTGGTTTCTGGCGGTACAGACAATCATCTGATGCTGGTAGACCTGCGTCCGTTCTCCATTACTGGCAAGGAACTGGAACACCGTCTGGATGAAGTTTATATCACCGTCAACAAGAATGCCATTCCGAACGACCCAGAAAAGCCATTTGTAACTTCCGGTATTCGGGTTGGAACACCGGCTGTTACGACACGTGGTCTGGGCGTTGCTGAAATGGATCAGATTGCAGAATGCATGTATCTGACTGCAACACAGTTTGATAAGGCAGATGAAATTCGTGAAATGGTAACAGCCATCTGCAAGCAGTATCCACTCTACGAATAACCTACTTTTCTTTTTGCTAAAAAAAGAAAAGTAGGCAAAAGAAAAAAGAATTTGCCGTTCGGCAGGGAAAGCATGGAATCATCTTTTTCATCTGGTTTCTTTTTGCTGAAAAAAGAAAAGCAGGCAAAAGAAAAAAGAGATTGCCGTTCGGCAACCGTTTGAACTCTTACAATTGAATGATTTTGCAAAGCGACTTTTGATGATACAATCAAAAGTCACTTTGTGTTTTTGCACACGAAACGGAAAGAAACATGGAATCGGAGGTGTTTAGCATGGCAATTCACTATCAGAAACTGACGAAAACTGAACTGCCAACATTTATTGATATGCGGATTCAGCAGCTGCGGGAAGAAGGAGCAACGGAAGACATTGACTTAAAGCCAGCCCTTTTTGATTATTATCGTCGGCATTTGACAGATGGAACATTTGTTTCATGGCTTGCCTTAGATGGTGCAACCATTATCGGAACAAGTGGAATGTCTTTTGTTGAAAAACCGCCCTATTTTGGCTGCCCAAGCGGAAAAATCGGGTTGCTTTCCAGTATGTTTACCCATCCAAATTATCGCCGACAGGGGATTGCCAAAAAACTATTGTCACTAGTGGTTGCAGATGCGAAAGCCTACGGCTGCGGAACGGTGCAGATTACAGCATCTGATATGGGCGTGTTGCTGTATACCGATTTTGGCTTTCAGAAAAATAAGAATTTTATGCAGCTGAAATTGACCGATTAAACCCCTAGAAAGGATTTTTCATGCAATACATCGTAAAACATTTTTCAGAACTCACCACAGAAGAATTACTGGAGATTTACAAGTTGCGAGTTTCTGTTTTTGTGGTAGAACAGAAGTGCCCCTATCAGGAAGTGGACGACGCTGACCGGAATTCCTATCACATCTGGTTTCAAGATGAAGACGGCATACAGGCATATGCACGGGTGATGGATGGTGGTGTGACATTTGCAGAACCGTCCATTGGCAGAATCATTGCAAGAAAACGGCGGTGCGGACTGGGCAGCAAAATCGTTTCCAATGGCATTCAGCTTGCACAGGAGCGGTTTCATGCGAAACAAATCAAGATTGCCGCCCAGACCTATGCCATTCCATTTTATGAACAGGCAGGATTTCGGGTGATTTCAGAACCGTTTTTAGATGTAGGCGTTCCGCATGTGCTGATGTTGTGGGAACAGCCGAAAGAATCATCCATCAACAGGGGAAACGTGTCGTGAAACAATACATTGTAGATGCCTTTACAGACCGGATTTTTTCCGGCAATCCAGCAGCTGTTTGTGTGTTGGAACACTGGCTGCCGGAACAGCAGATGCAGAATCTTGCTATGGAGAACAATCTTTCAGAAACGGCTTTCATTGTACCGGAACAAGATGGTTATCAACTGCGTTGGTTTACACCAAGTGGAGAAATTGATTTCTGTGGACACGCAACCCTTGCAGCAGCATATGTATTGTTTCGGTTTGTTCAACAGCAGGCAACAACGCTTTTCTTTTCAACGCAGTCAGGGAATATCACCGTTCAAAAGCGAGCAGATTGCTATGAGATGAATTTTCCGGCATATACTTGTCATCCAGTTGCTGTGACCGCAGAGATGGAGCAGGCAATTGGCGTAAAACCACTGGAAGCCTATCTGGATCGAGATTTGCTGCTGGTGTTGGAAAATGCAGATGCAGTGCGAAACTTGCATCCAGATTTTGCAAAGCTGAGCCAATTAGACGGTGTTTGTATTGCTGTTACAGCACGGGATACAGAATATGACTGTATTTCCCGTGTATTTGCTCCAAAGATGGGCGTTCCAGAAGATCCGGTAACCGGTTCGACACACTGTATGATTGTTCCGTATTGGTGTGAGAAGCTGGGGAAATCCTCTTTAACTGCTCTGCAAGCATCTCGCCGTTCTGGTGTTTTGTATGCAAAGCAGTGCGGAAATCGGATTCAAATTGCAGGGAAAGCGGTTTTGTTTGCAGTTTCGGAAATCTTCATGGAAACAGAAACCAAGTGAAAAACGGACTCAGAGAGGAGGGAATACCATGCAGCCTTTAGCCGAACAGATTCGCCCGACTTGTCTGGAGGAAGTGGTCGGGCAGCAGCATTTGCTTGCACCAAACCGACCGCTCCGCCGGATTATTGAGAGCGGAAAGATTCCGAATATGATTTTTTATGGACCTTCCGGCGTTGGAAAAACCACAGTTGCCCGTATGATTGCCAACAGCACCTCGATGTCGCTGCACAAATTAAATGGAACGACTGCTTCTACAGCAGATTTACGGGAAGTTGCTGCGGAAGTCGGAACGCTTTCCGGTATGCATGGCATTTTGCTGTATCTGGACGAGATTCAGTATCTCAACAAGAAACAGCAGCAAAGTCTATTGGAATACATCGAAAGTGGGGACATTACACTCATTGCATCGACCACAGAAAACCCCTATTTTGCGGTTTACAATGCATTGATTAGTCGGTCAACGGTTTTTGAATTCAAAGCTGTTCCGCCGGAGGAACTGCAAAAAGCAGTGGAACGGGCATTTTCCAAGGTGCAGAAAAATTTCCCTGTACCGATTACAATTGCAGAGGGTGTTTGTGCTCATATTGCCGGCGGATGCGGCGGCGATGTCCGAAAGGCAATGAATACCGTAGAACTCTGTGTGCTGTCAGCAGAAAAGACAGAATCCGGTCTATCTGTATCGCTGGAACTGGCACAGGAATTGACCCAACGCAGCAATATGCGATATGACCGGGAGAATGACCAGCACTATGATTTATTATCCGCCCTGCAAAAGTCCATTCGTGGTTCGGATGAAAATGCAGCTCTGCATTATGCAGCCCGATTGCTGGCAGCAGGAGATTTGCTTTCGATTTGTCGGCGGCTGTTGGTGATTGCCTCGGAAGATATCGGGCTTGCCTATCCGCAGGCGATTGTGATTACAAAAGCATGCGTGGATAGTGCTTTGCAGCTGGGCTTGCCGGAGGCACAAATTCCGCTGGCGGAGGCGGTGGTATTGCTGGCGACTGCTCCGAAGTCGAATAGTGCGTATCTTGCCATGCATCGGGCAATGGAGGACGTAGAAAAACATGGGGCATTGGATTTTCCACGACACTTGCAGAACTGTCATTTTGATGGAGCAGGGGCAGCCGTGAAGGGACAGCATTATTTATATCCGCACGATTATCCGAACCATTACGTTCCGCAGCAGTACTTGCCGGATGAAATCCGAGATGCAGTCTATTATGAATTTGGAACAAATAAGCAGGAGCAGGCAGCTGCCCTCTACCGGAAGAAAATACTGGAACAGGCAAACAAAAAGTAAACATCAAAATCAACAGAAAGAAGGATTTTTTAAAATGGCATTACCGAAAGACCCTTACATTTTATTGAGTTATTTGAACACCCAGTTGCGGGACAAATACGCTTCCCTTGCAGCCCTGTGTGATGATTTGGAAGAAGACCAGGCTGCTTTAGAAGCAATCATGCAGACGGTGCAGTATCATTATGATGTAAATTGTAACCAATTTATTCACAATTCTTAAAACCCTGTTCGTTCCTGAAAATATTAAAAGAAAATAGTTGACAACCAATCTGGAAACGGATATAATAAAAACAATGATTTTCCTGTCAGAATTTGTACGAAAGACACAATAAACCGTACATTTCCACAAAAATATGAAAAAACAAGAAGGGAACGATTGCAATTGAACGAAACACAAAAGAAAAAAAATCCGTCTTACGGCAGCCATCCGCCAGCCAATGCCCTTTCCAGAGAGCAGCTGCAACAACGGATGCAGGCAGCATTACAGGACGGACAGGGGACGACTCGGAAACAGCCGCCAAGACCCTATACAGAAGCGGAAGAAGAATCTGTAACAGAACAGGCCGAAACCAGAAAATCGCCTCGCAGAAGAACATTTCCGGCAGAACACCTGAACCATGATACAGTGGACATGGATGCGGATATGGGTTCGGATGGATATGATGCAGAGGCGGAAGAAGAACGTCCACGCCCCGTGAAGCGGATGCCTCGACCAAAGCCAGAGCCAGCAGCAGAAGCGGTAAAAAGCGGAAATGGCAGGAAAATCGCCCTGTTGATCAGTTTGATTGTGATCGTTGCATTGCTTGCGGTTTATCTGGTTGGCTTTTTCTCGTATCAAAATTGCATGCTCCCGAATACCCGTGTGAATGGCATAGATGTCAGCGGAATGACAGCCGCAGAAGCGGAGCAAAATATTCTCAGCCAAGCGAATGTAAAGGGAATTACCTTTGTGAAAAAAGATGGGGAAGAAGTGCCATTTTCCGGCGATCAGTTTGGTTCAACTGTTTCGCTCACCAGCAATGCCGTTTTAATAGATGCCACGCAGAATGGACATGCTGCATGGTTTACAAGTTATTTTCATCCAACCGATTTAACGGTTTCGGTTGTCAATACTTATTCAGAAGAAGAACTTGCTGATTTAGTCAAGAACTATACCTGGGGAACAGTTGCACCAACGGATGCAAAAATTGAAAAGGGTGATGATGATACCTATCAGATCGTACCGGAAGAAGAGGGCGATATGGTGGATACCGACACCCTCGCAGCGTATACGCTGGAACAGATGAAAGATGGCAACAATACCATTTCGCTGACGGATGCCAACTGTTACTTACAGCCGGAAATCACTTCGGAGGATTTGCAGGACAAACTCGCAGAATACAATCGGTTTTCAGATTTGACCATTACTTACGATTTTGATGACCGGCAGGAAGTTCTAGAACCAGACACGATTTCCGAATGGATCACCGTCAATGAAGAAGATGATTCTGTGGAAGTGGATCGGGATGCGGTCACCAACTGGGTGAATGAAAACTTGGTAAAGTATGATACCTATGGTTCAGACTATATGCGGACATTCCACTCCACCTTACAGGGTACGTTAGAGATTCCGGGCGGACAGTATGGAATTTACGGCTGGTTGACGGATGTGGAGGCAACGGTTGATAAGCTGATTGAATATATTCAGAATGGCGAAAGCGTGACTGTAGAACCGGAATACGCTCGAACTGGATATTGCCGGGCAACAGATGACATCGGCAACTCTTACGCAGAAGTAGACATCACGAATCAGAAAGTGTTTGTCTATAAAGATGGCGAACTGGTGATTGAGTCTGACTGTGTAACGGGTATGGCAAACGACCCCTCCAGAGAAACACCGCCAGGTGTTTATAAAGTCTGGTCGATGGATCGCAACCGGATTCTGGGGACGATGGAAGCGTATGGTTACGAACAGCCAGTAGATTACTGGATTTATTTCACAGAAATTGACATCGGTTTCCACGACTTGGCACGGAGTGCTTACGGTGGAGATATCTATAAGACGAATGGTTCTCACGGCTGCGTCAACTTGCCATTGGATGTAGCAGCAGAGATGTATGACACGGTAGAAATCGGTTATCCAGTCATTGTGATTGCATAACCAAAACTTGCAAACAGAAAAACAAAATTCGATATTGGAACGAAAAGCAGTCTGTACAAATTGTGCAGGCTGCTTTGTTTATACACGCTCTATTGCGAATCTCGCTGCTATGGCTTTACTTTTGCAAAATGGCATGAAAAAAAGCACCTGCCGGAGCAAGTGCAAATTCTGTATGTTTTCTATGATTACATTTTTTCTTTTGTTTCCTTAACCAGTTGACTGAGCGTGATTTTAGCAAGTTCATTTTCCATTGCCGTTTGGATATTGTCCAGTTTGTTATCCAGTACAGCGTGAACGTTTCTGCCTACCGGACAATTTGCATTTGGGTTTTCATGAAAATGAAAAAGAGCTTCTTCTTTTTCGACTGCTTTAAATACATCCAGCATTGTGATTTCATCGGGGGATTTCGCCAATGATGCACCGCCAACGCCTGCTTTGATTTCCACAATTCCAGCCGATGAGAGCAATCCTAATATGTTTCTGACAATGACAGGATTTACATGGATACTTCCGGCAAGGAAGTTGGAAGTGATTTTATAGTCATCTTTGAAAATTTCTATACATAATAAAATATGGGTTGCGATGGTCAATCGAGATGAAAATTGCATACAAGAGCCTCCTGTGTAATGGATATTCTTATTGTATCACAATTTAGTTGTAATGTCAACTGTTACAATAAAGCGAGTGAGAAATTGTGCAATCATACAAAATATCGTTGTAACTATTGACATTACAACCAGAACGTGCTAGAATACAGTTGTAATCAAACAGGTTACAACATTAAAATTTTCGGAGGTAACGATAATGCGTAATTTTACAAAGGTACATGTTGCACAGGATGCAAGAACAGAACTTCACGATTCACTTTCTCTGACAGGTGCTGAAATCAGCGTGAATAATCTTCCGGCAGGGGCTGGCGTTCCGTTTGTTCATTCTCACAAGAAGAACGAAGAAATCTACATCATTCTTTCCGGTCAGGGCAAGGCTGTCATTGATGGGGAAACGGTTGAATTGCACGCAGGAGATTTTGTCAGAGTTGCGCCGGCAGCAAAAAGACAGTTCTTTGCAGGGGATGATTCTGCAATCAGTTTTGTATGTATTCAGGTTCAGGAAAACTCTCTTGAAGGATACACAGCAGCGGATGCTGTCATTGCGGAATAAACGGGAAACGCATCCATATCACTTTTCGTCAGCAAACAGCTCGGTCATGGAAAGACTGAGCTGTTTGTTTTTGTTTAAAGTGGGCAGCGATGGGGCATAGTAGAAATAGGATATTTATTTCTTATCATGCAGGGAGGTTGATTTGCATGCAGTCCATTCGCCGCCGGATTACCATGCTATGCTTAACGATGCTGATGCTGGCAGCAGCCATTGCGGTTCGGCTTGCCTATCTCATCAGTGTGCCCAACTATCAGGAAACTGCCCGTCAGCAAGGCACGTATACCATCCGCACCCCGACCACTTATGCCAACCTGTACGATGCCAGCTTTCAGAAACTGGTGAATGATACGGTGCAGCAAATTGCTGTCATCAATCCAACGACAGAAGCAGTCACTGCGATTCTACCCTATGTGCAGGACAAAGAAGCCTTCTATGAAAATCTGCAATACGGCACGCCGTTTTCCTGTGTTGTCACCACGAACCATGTGGACTGTGCAGATATTCAGATTTTTTCTGTTCCTGTCCGAACAACAGAGCCACAGCTTGCTCAACATTTGATTGGCTATACCCGAGATGGGGAGGGCGTTACAGGCTTAGAGGCGGATTATAACGCCTTGCTACACAGCATTTCTTCGCAGTCATCGGTTACATTTACCGTGAATGGCAGCGGCGGTGTCCTTGCTGGCGAGCAAACGCTTATCCATACCGGACAAAGCATTTCACTGGGTGTGGTGACGACACTGCACAAAGAGGTGCAGCAGATTTGTGAAACGGTTGGAAAATCCTGTGGTTTGAAGAAAGGCTGCATTGTGGTTTTGGATGTACAGAACGGGGAAATTCTTGCTCTGTGCAGTTTCCCGTCCTATACGGTTTCAACACTGGGAGAAGCGTTGGAGTCGCCAGATAGTCCGCTCATCAATCGTGCTTTGTACGCCTATCCAGTCGGTTCGATTTTCAAGTTAGTGCCGGCAGCGTGTGCCCTGTCGCAAAATCTCAGTCAGTTTTCCTATACCTGTACAGGCAGCATTTCCATCTACGACCAAGTATTTCATTGCCATGACCGCAACGGGCACGGAAAGCAGGATTTGCAGGCAGCCATGATTCATTCCTGTAACCCCTATTTCATCGCTCTCAGCCAAAAGCTTTCCGCAGCAACCCTGTTTCAGACAGCAGAAAAACTCGGCTATGGGACAGAAATTCCCCTGACAGATAGCATGTCTGCGGATGGTGGTATTTTGCCCACTTTACAGGACTTAAAAATCTCCGCCGAAAAAGCAAACTTCTGTTTTGGGCAGGGCATGTTGACCGCATCACCGTTGCAGGTTGCCCGCATGACGTGTGCGATTGCCAATGGCGGAACATTGACGCAGCCTCGTCTGATTCGGGGCATTACGAAAGATGGTGTTTCTCTTGTGACAGAACCAGAAACAACCGCCACTCCGGCATTGTCCCCGAATACTGCAACCGCTTTACAGGAATTGATGATTGCAGCTGCTTACGGCAGCGATACGTTTCAGGGTGTTCCGGATGGGATTACCGTTGGAGCAAAAACCTCCACAGCACAGACAGGGCGATATGATGAAAACGGGGTGGAGTACTGCCACGGCTGGATTACAGGCTTTTTCCCAGCGTCCAAACCACGCTATGTGGTGACGGTACTGGCAGAAGACGGCGGATATGGTAACGATGCAGCAGCCCCCATCTTTCGGGAGGTCATTGAACAGATTGTGCAGCAGAAAGCCTTGCCGCTATCTGGGACAGCTCTGTCATAAAGCATTCATAAAAACAGAATGGATTCCGCTTGCATCGGTTCTCATTTTGTGATATACTAAAAATAACTATGGGGAACCATAAATTTCTGAGAAAGAAGATTGTAAGTATGACAAAAGTAGATATTTTTTCTGGTTTTCTCGGTGCTGGTAAAACCACACTCATCAAAAAGCTGATTGCAGAAGCATACGCTGGCGAACAGCTGGTTTTAATTGAAAATGAATTTGGTGAGATCGGAATTGACGGCGGTTTCTTGCAGGATGCTGGCGTGAATATCACAGAAATGAACTCCGGCTGCATTTGCTGTAGTCTGGTTGGTGATTTCGGCAATGCTCTGCAAAAGGTATTGGATCAGTATCATCCAGACCGGATTCTGATTGAACCGTCTGGTGTTGGCAAGCTGAGCGATGTCATCCGTGCTGTTCAGAATCTGCACAATGCAGAAATTCATCTGGAAAGCTTCACAACGGTTGTCGATGCAAAGAAGTGCAAGATGTATCAGAAGAACTTCGGCGAATTCTTCAACAATCAGATTGAACATGCAAGCTGCCTAATTCTGAGCCATACCGCTGGTCTGGCAGAATCCAAGCTGGAAGACTGCGTACAGCGTTTGCGTGCATTGAATACCACTGCTCCAATCGTAACAACAGACTGGGAACAGCTGAGCGGCGAACAGCTGCTATCTGCGATGAATCAGACGGAAACACTGGATTCTGCTCTGAAGAACCTGCTCGAAGAAACCGAGCATGAACATGAACATCACCATCATCATGACCATGACGACCACGACCATGATGAATCCTGTGGCTGCCACGATCACGATCATGATCATGAACACGAGCATCATCACGACCATGACCACGACCATGAACACGGCGAATCCTGCACTTGCGGTTGTCATGACCATGACCACGATCACGAACATCACCATCACCACCATGCAGATGAAGTATTCACCAGCTGGGGCATAGAAACGGCAAAGACGTATACCGCAGAAGAAATTCAGACGGCACTGGAACAGCTCGAAGATGCAGAAAAGTATGGTATGATTCTGCGTGCAAAGGGCATTGTTGCCGGAGCAGATGGTAAGTGGATTCACTTTGACTATGTACCAGGTACACCAGATGTTCGGACAGGCAGTGCTTCCACCACCGGCAGACTCTGCGTCATTGGTTCTCACATTCAGGAAGATGCACTGGCTGCACTGTTCCGCACCTGCTAAGCAAAGGAGGAACATACATGCCAGCAAGAAAACAGCCGGAGGATGTTCCGGTTTACCTGTTTACTGGTTTTCTGGAAGGCGGCAAGACCAAATTCATTCAGGAAACCATGGAAGACCCTCGCTTCAATAAGGGCGAACGCACATTGCTGCTGCTCTGCGAAGAGGGCGAAGAAGAATATGATATTTCCACCTATCCGGCAAAGAATGTTTATCAGGAAGTCATTGAAGACGAATCTGAACTGAATCCGGAACACCTGACCGAACTGCTGGAAAAACATCAGGCAGAACGGGTGGTTCTGGAATACAACGGAATGTGGCAGCTGAAGTTCCTGTTTGAACACATTCCGGACAACTGGACAGTTTATCAGGAGATGTGCTTTGTCGATGCCACAACCTTTATGAACTACAACGCCAATATGCGGAGTCTGGTTGTGGATAAGCTGAACACCTGTGAACTGGTCGTATTCAATCGCTTTACCAAGGACATGGACAAGATGGAATTTCATAAGATTGTTCGGGCAGTCAGCCGGAGAACGGACATTGCCTATGAATATACCGATGGGAAAGTAGAATATGACCAAATCGAAGACCCGTTGCCGTTTGACATCAATGCACCAGTGATTCAGATTGATGACCGGGACTATGCAATTTGGTATCGGGATTTGATGGAAGACATGAACAAATATGAGGGCAAAACCGTCAAGTTCCGTGGAATTGTTGCGGTAGACAAGAAATTCCCGAAGGGAACATTTGCCGTTGGCCGTCATGTCATGACCTGTTGCGTGGAGGACATCACCTATCAGTGTGTAGTTGCAGAGTGGAGCAATGCATTTGCTCTGAGCAATCGCCAGTGGGTGAATGTTACAGCTTCGATTCATGTGACCCGGCATAAGCTGTATCGTGGAAAAGGTCCTGTGCTGACCGTCAAGGAAATTGCAGTGACTTCCAAACCGGAGCAGGAAGTAGCCACTTTCTATTGATGCGGAACAAATCAAAAACGCAAAAACAAAATAATATTTCCGAACAGAAAGGATTTTTTGAGATGCTGCAACCAATTGATTCGCAGCGGTATCTTCGGCAAATGACATTATCTGGTTTCGGGGAAGCTGGACAGGCTGCTTTGCAGGCAGCCCGTGTGCTGCTCATTGGTGTGGGCGGACTGGGCTGTCCGGCAGCCCTCTATCTGGCTGCTGCCGGTGTAGGAACAATTGGGCTGATGGATGGCGATACCGTCAGCCTGTTGAACCTGCACCGGCAGATTCTTTATACCGATTCTGAAATTGGCATGCCGAAAGTGACTTGTGCAGCCAATGCCCTGCACCGCTGCAACTCCAGTGTGACCATACAGACCTATCCGGTGATGGCAGACGCAGACAACCTGCCGGAGCTTGTCCGGCAATATGATATTGTTCTAGACTGTACCGACCATTTGCCGACCAAGTTTCTCATCAATGATGTTTGCGTTGCAGAACGAGTTGCCTATGTGCATGGTGGAATTCTTGCCTATCAGGGGCAGATTTTTACCTATGTGCCCGAGGAAACGTGTCCGTGTTATCGCTGTCTTTTTGAAGCACCGCCGGAAGAAGGTGCTGTTCCGACTTGTAAAGAAGTGGGTGTTTTGGGAGCGGTTGCCGGTGTCATTGGCAACTTGCAAGCACTGGAGGCGATTCGCTACCTGACCCATATTGGAGAACTGTTGACTGGCAGGCTGTTGAGTTTTGACTTTGCAACAATGAAAACCAGAACGGTTTCTTTCCCCAAAAATCCACATTGTATCGGTTGCGGTACAACGGAAAGGAGTTGAAACAAGTTTGTCTTATCGTGCTGTTTTGTGGGATTTGGATGGAACATTGACAGATTCTCAAGAGGGGATTTTCCGCTGCACGCAATATGCCTTGAAAGCCTGCGGCATAGAAGAATCCGACCCACAAAAATTGATTCGGTTTATTGGCCCGCCGTTGGCATATTCATTTGCTACGTTTTATCAGATGCAAGAACCAATGGTTTCCTTTGCTGTTGAGAAATATCGGGAACGCTATGGAACAGTTGGCTGGAAAGAGAATCGGCTCTATCCAGGGATTACAGATTGTCTAAAAGCGTTGAAAGCAGCAGGTTATCAAATTGCCATGGCAACGGCGAAGCCGGAATTTTATGCAAAAAAGATTGTTGCATTTTTTGAACTGACGCCATATTTTGATGCAGTTGTAGGCAGTTCTATGGAACATTCTGACGCATCCAAAGCGTATCTGATGCAACGAGCCATGCAACAATTGCACATTCCAGAAACACAGAAAGAACAAGTCGTTATGATTGGCGACCGCAAATTTGATGCAGAGGGTGCAGCTGCCTGCGGACTGCCGTTTATTGGCGTTCATTATGGATATGCACCAGTTGGGGAACTGGAATCATATCCATCGGTCTATCTGGCAGATACGGTTTCGGATTTGAAAACATTTTTGCTGGAACACGCGAACACGCTGCAAGCTAATCTATAAGCAATCACCGCACAACCAAAGGCTGTGCGGTGATTTTCATTTGCAGATAGTATTTTCTTAAACCGTTCCGATTTTATTGATGGTGAGTGTTGCACGATTTAAGATGACATCCGTTCCATCTGAAAGAATCCGGAGAACTTCAGGTGCAGTGGTTACAGAAAATGGAATGTTCCACGCAAGTGTATTGCTCTGTTCTGCGGTCGTCATAGTGGTGCTGCTTGTTTCAAGAATGGTTGTTCCCTGTTCAAGAGAAAGGGAAATCGTCAACGGCAGGGTAGCAGTTCCGGTTGGAGAAACTTCCGCTGTAAAAGCAGCCTGATAAATGCCGGGAGTTTCCACTGTAATTTGATTGCTGCCAGCAGCATGTGTCAAATCTGTTCCAGATTGAAGCAGATTAACCGCAAAGGAAACGGGTGTATTTTCAGTCAATGCCTGCTCTGTGGTATCTTGTACCGCCAGAACACTTGGTCTTGATTCAGCAGCAGAAGCCCCAGTCGCTCCGGCAGGAATGACGAAGTTCAACACAGCGTTGCTTTCCGTTCCGGTGTTGGTAACGCTCGCATTTGTTCCCGGTGCACCTGTGGTAGTCGAGCCGACTTGAATAGTGGCAGCCATACCAGTTGCACCAGTTGCCCCTGTCGCACCCGTTGCACCAACCGCTCCCGTTACACCCGGCGGCCCTTGAAAACAACACGTTGGCATTGGCGGCGGCGGTGGACAGCAGCCACAGTTCGGATTTTTAGAATCATAACATGCCATAAAGTGTTCCCTCTTTTTGTTTTTCTAGCAATTCTTTTTGTTTGAGATAAGGTTCGGCTTTCTCTGTTTTCCCCAACGCCAACAGGCATTGGCAGAGGGCAGTCAGCGGCAGTTCTTCCAGATAAATTGGCTGGCAAAATCCCACTTGCGGACGTTTTCCGCATTCCAGTGCCAGTTGAAACCAGAAGACGGCTGCTTCTAATTGTTGATGGGCAGACAGATATTGCCCGATTCGATAACAAGCATCTGCCCGTGGCGTGGCATACTGAAAACTTTGGAATACACTTTGCAGGGCAGCTTCCGGCTGCTGAAGTAGCTGATAACAATCTGCCCGACACAGACAGGCGGTTGCACAGTCTACCGACCAGCCACCGCCATCTGCTAAAAATTTAGAAAATGCCGAAATGGCAGCTTGATAGGCAGCGTGTTCCATTAACTCCCGTGCATAGTAATATTGTTCCCGTGGAGAAAACGGAATGCCAGCAGCAATTTGCTTTTGATAGATTTGTAAGTTTCGGTTTGCATCTCGAGGCTTTTGTTTTTTGTGCCAAATGGGAATTTCTTCTCGCTGGACTGTCCCCCGCATTGGAATGACTTCGTGTACCGCTCCTTCCCATTGATAGTTTGCGGTTCGCCGCATTAATCGTTCTCGTTCAAAGGTGAAGAGCGGTTGATTTTGTGCATCCAACGCTGCATAATAGGGCATTACAATCATGTCTGCCTGAAAGTATGGTTTTCGCTCTAAAAATCGCTGTTGACTTTCCGGAGGCAATACATCGTCTGCATCCATCCAGAATAAATAGTCCCCCGTGCCTTTAGAAAATGCAAAGTTTCGGGCAGCAGAAAAATCATCCTGCCACGGGAACTCATAGAGGTGTGGTGTAAAAGCAGCTGCAATCGTCTTTGTTTCATCAATAGAGCCAGTATCTACAATGATGATTTCATCGACCAGATGGGCAACAGACTGCAAACAGCGTTCTAAAACGGCTGCTTCATCTCGTACAATCATGCATAAGCTAATCGTTGGCATAAAAAAATCCCCCTCTGTGTATTCCTACCGTTATACTATGCAGGAATCCCAGAGGGGGTGAACCGATTCAATTTTTATCCAATAAAGAATATTGACCAGTAATAATATCCGTCAGGAGCGAGATAAACACCCACGGCTGCTGCGGTGTAGTCTGCACCCAAAATATTTGCACGGTGTCCCGGCGAATTCATCCAGCCCGTCACAACAGATTCCGGCGTAGGGAATCCCATGGCAATATTTTCACCGGCACGCATAAAGAAAATATCCATGCTATCCAAAACCGTAAACGCAGAATCTCCATTTGGACGGGTGTGGGAGAATGTGTCTGCAATTTCCTTTGCCCGAACGCAAGATGCTTCATAGAGTTTGTCGCTGGTTGTGAGGTTGGAAAGACCGTTGGCAGCTCGCTGTTCATTGATGAGCTGTAAGGTTTCCTGCGAACGTGTCCAGGCATCTTGTTCCACTTCAGACATCTTTAAAATGTTCCAGCTTACCGGAATACCGGCTGCTTGTTTGGCGTAATACTGCAATACCATAACGGCATCTTGTACAGAGATGACACCATCGCCATCGACATCCGCCGTGATTTTCAGGTCGCTTGGTACGTCTGTAGGGATACCAGCAGAGATTTTTGAATAGGTTTCCAAAATCCAACATGCATCTTGTACGGTAATCGAACCATCGCCATCGACATCCCCCAGTTCTGATGCAGATGCAGAAAATATACTGCCATTCCAAAGCAAAACCCCCGAAAGAATGGACAAGATGCAAGCCAAAATTCGCAGCGAAATGGTGCGAAATACCGTTGCTTTTCGTTTCATGTTTCATCCTCCTGTTTCCAAAATTGTATAAATATCCTATAATAATTCTACCACAGCAATATTTTTTTGTCAACCTGCTGAATGTGTACAATTGAAAACGAACTGCAACAGAGTTATTTCAGAAAAATGATGCGGCCATCAGGCGAAGAAGTTTCAAAAAGATTTTGGAAACGATGGACTTTAATGGGAAATAAAAACAGCAGCTTGTTTTTTCTACAAGCTGCTGAATATTACTTTTGGAGATAGAAAGACAGAAAGACTCTTGCCGGATGTCCCTGATATTTTGGCATCGGCGGTGGAACTTCATGGTGGGGCTTTGTTTCCACGGTGCAGAGGAAAACAAACAGATACCAAATCCAATAAGCCAAGAATAACAACGATAATACAAAACCGCAGATACAGAGAATCAGTCCGGCAGTGACCAGACCATTGTGGAAGATTTTTTCTCGCTTTCGAACTTTGATGACAAAAACAATTCCAAGAATGCTGCAAATCGTGGAGAGAATCGGAACGCAGGCAAGAGCAGAGGAAATAATGCCCAGAATCAAAGATGCAATGGCGTACCCGCTGCTATGCGTATAGGGAATCACAGATTTTTCGGAAATAGTTAGATTGTTCTGCAAAGTAGTATCTGAATCCTGTTGTGTATGCATAGCGAAACCTCCTATCTATGGAATGTTCAATGAAATCATGCGTGTATATCACCATCATAACAAAAAAGAAGTGGTTTGTCAAGCATTTTTCTCAGCGGAAAAACAGCAAATTTTGGGCAATCGCTCCATGAAATGCTGCATGACAGACCGTTGTCCGCAGAACCGTTGCAATCGTTTGCAGCAGTGAAACAATTTCTGGAAATTGATGGCATAGCATACAAAAAAACAGACCTGCATTTGTGACAGTTGATGTAATTTCTTTACAGCATATTGCTTTTTTTCGGGTTTTCTTGTATAATAAGAAAAAAATAAGGGAGTGTGGAGATGAAGAAGTGGCAGATTCAGCAGCCAGAGGAAACGGCTGCAAAGAACATACAGGCGAACAGTGACCTTTCGCTTTTTTGTGCAGAATTGTTGACGGTACGAGGCTATCGAACGATTGAGGAAACGGCATCGCAGTTTTCCTGTCCGGCACTCTCTGATCCGTTTTTGATACGGGATATGCAGGCGGCAGCCGATTGTTTAAATGCAGCGATTGACAGCGGTGAAAAAATTTGTGTCTATGGAGATTATGACTGTGACGGCGTGATGGCGACCGTCATTCTCTATTCTTATCTCATGGAACTGGGTGCAGATGTGGTTTATTATATTCCGGAGCGGTCGGAAGGATATGGTATGAATCTGAACGCATTGGAAACACTGAAAGCACAGGGTGTTTCGCTGATTGTCACAGTGGATAACGGAATCGCAGCGTTAGAGGAAGCCGACTGGATTGCAGAACAGGGCATGCGGTTGGTGATTACTGACCACCATCAGCCCTACAGCACACTGCCAGCAGCGGTTGCTGTAGTAGACCCGCATCGTGTGGACTGCCCGTCCCCGTTCTCGCTGTTCTGTGGGGCAGGACTGGCATTGAAACTCGTTGCAGCGATGGACGGCGGCGATATGACTTTTGCGTTAGAGCAGTTCGGCGATTTGGCAGCGATTGCAACGGTTGCCGATGTGGTTTCTCTGACGGGAGAAAATCGCTTTTTGGTACAGCAGGGGTTGCGGTTGCTCGCCAATACCGAACGCCCGGGTTTGCTGGCACTGCTGGAACTGACTGGGATGCAGGGAAAGACGCTGACGGCAACCAATCTTGCCTTTACGCTTGCCCCACGCATCAATGCCGCTGGGCGGTTTGGTTCGCCGAAGCTGGCAGTATCGTTGCTGCTGGCGGAAACGATGGAAGAAGCCATGCCGCTTGCGAAGCAGCTGGAGCAGTGCAACCGCCAGCGAAAGGAAGCCGAAGCTGACATTTTGCAGGAGATTCGGGAACAGATTCAAGTTCATCCGGAACTGGTACAGCAGCGAGTATTACTGTTCAGCGGAAACGATTGGCATCATGGTGTGATTGGAATTGTAGCGGCTCGATTGGAAGAGCAGTTCGGGAAACCGGTCATGGTTCTTACGATTGAGAGCGAACAGGCGAGAGGTTCAGCACGGGCATTCGGTGATTTTTCCGTGTTTGCGTGTCTGGATGCTTGCCGCAGCCACCTGACGAAATACGGCGGACATCCGGGAGCAGGTGGATTTTCGCTTTCCGCTGCAGAAATTCCGGCGTTTTTCGCAGCCGTACAGCAGTATGCAGCAGAGCAGTTTCCGCATATGCCGCAGATGACTTTGCAGGCAGACCGGTTGCTGTTGCCGCAGGAGCTTACCATAGAGAATATTGCAAGTCTTTCGGTTTTAGAACCATATGGCGAGGGCAATCCAGCTCCAGTTTTTGCGATTTGTCACGCTGTATTAGAAGCGATTCAGCCGCTTTCCGGCGGCTTGCACAGCAAATTAAAGCTGCGGTATGGCAGTCTGTATTTGGATGTGCTGTTGTTTCGGGTTTCACCGGATGCTGTAGGCTTACCGCTGCAAAGCATGTGTGATTTTCTGGTAACAGCAGAGTGCAAGACGTTTCAGGGCAGACCGCAACTTTCGCTGATTGTAAAAGATTACCGCAGAAGTGGCATTTCACAGGCAAAGTATTTTGCAGCCCGGGAGGCATACGAAACGGTTTGCCGGAAAGAGCCATTGCCAGAAGCTTATTATGCAGCGATGACCCCGACACGAGCGGAGCTGGTGCAGGTCTATCGGCATTTGCCGGAAAAACCACTGGCAATCGATACGCTGTTTATTCAGCTGCAACCGCAGTATAATTATGGGAAACTGCGGCTGATTCTGGATATTTTTGCAGAATTAAAGCTGATACAAATGGATGTTTGGAAGGAAACAGTTCAGCGGCTGCCAGTTACAGGAACGGTGCAGCTGGAACAGTCTGCGATTTTCGCAGAGATACAGGAAAAAACGGGGAGGGTTTCTTATGATAAATGATCAAAGTGTTTTACAGGGGATTCCGGACAACGTCACGATTTCGGATTTAAGCAAATACATCGTACGGACGAACCGCAACTATGATTTGCCCATTATTGTATCGGCTTATGAGTTTGCGTTTCAGGCACACGGTGACCAGAAGCGTTCTTCCGGAGAACCATATATCGTACATCCGCTTTCAGTCGCCTGGATTCTGGTATCTCTGGGAATGGACACCGAATGTGTCTGTGCCGGATTGCTGCATGATGTTGTAGAAGATACAGGACATACACTGGATGACATTTGCAAGCTGTTTGGACAGAATATTGCCCAGCTGGTAGACGGTGTGACAAAGTTGGTTCAGATGAAGCAGATGGTTCTGAACAAGGAAGAACAGCAGATGGAAAGCGTTCGGAAAATGCTGTTTGCGATGTCGAAAGATATCCGAATCATTATCATCAAGCTGGCAGACCGCCTGCACAATATGCGGACGCTGCACTTTTTACCGCCGGAAAAGCGAAGCCGAATTTCCAAGGAAACTCTCAATGTCTATGCACCGATGGCAGACCAGTTGGGCATCTGGAAAATCAAAGAAGAGCTTTCCGACCGTGCGATTATGTTTCTTGACCCTTGCGGCTGCTATGAGATTGAAAAAGAGTTACAGCTGAAAGATGAAGACGCAAAAAACTTTATTGAAAAGATTCAGCAGGAGTTGCGGAAAGGATTGGAAAAAAGTACCGTCATTAAAAATCCGCCGGAAGTGACGGGACGAGTAAAGAGCCTGTATAGCATCTATCGAAAAGTATATGCTGCGATTCGCAAAGAAGATATGCATGAAATCTCAGAAGTGTATGACAAATATGCGGCTCGGATTATCGTGGATACCGTGGAAGAATGTTATGTTGCCATGAGCGTGGTCGGGATGCTTTATCAGCCGTTGCCAAATCGGACAAAAGACTATATTGCCATGCCAAAGCCGAACGGCTACCGTTCCATTCACATGACGGTCTATGCCTATGGGCTGCCGTTTGAAGTACAGATTCGGACGCATGCGATGCATCAGGCAGCCGAATATGGAATTGTTGCCCACTGGAAATATAAGCAGGGAGAAACCAGCGGAAATATGGATCAGTGGACGAACTGGGCAAGAAAGCTGATTGAAGAACAGCAGAATTCCGATGACATGGAAGAATTTGTCCGCAATCTGAAAAACGATGCTCGGCAGGATGTTGGAATTCTGACACCAAAGGGCAAGCCGATTTTCTTGCCAAAGGGTTCTACACCGATTGATTTCGCTTACCGGATTCATACCGAAGTCGGAAACCGTATGATTGGGGCAAAGGTCAACGGAAAACTTGTGCCGCTAGATCAGCCGTTGCAGATTGGACAGATTTGTGAAATTGAATGCTCCAAAGATCCGAACAAAGGACCGAATCGGGATTGGCTGAACATCGTAAAGACAACCGAAGCCCGTTCTAAAATTCGCTCCTGGCTGAAAAAAGAATGTCGGGAAGAGAACATTCAAACCGGCAGAAAGACACTGGAGAACGAACTGCGGCGGAATCATATTCGCATGGAGAATGACGAGAAACTGACCGAACTGCTGCACGATGAAATGATTCGCTATAAATGCGAAACACTGGATGATTTCCTTGCCTCTGTGGGATATTGCGGCATCAATGTTTCCAACTTGATTCCAAGACTCAAAGACCGCTATGACAAGCTGTATAAAAAGCAGGAAGAAGAAAAGCCGTTATCCGCAGAGAATATGCCGGTTTATGTCCAGAAAAAAGAAGATGATTCTTATGTCATTGTTGACCAGATCGACAACCTGCCGAATCATTGTGCAAACTGTTGTCATCCGGTGCCGGGCGATGAGATTGTGACTTTCACCACAAGAGGATACGGGCTTGCCATTCATCGGGCTGACTGTCCGAATTATCTGCGGGATTTGAAATCCGGCGATCCGGAACGTATTGGCAGGTGGAACAAGGCGAAGTGGACGGAAACGGCTGCGGCTGCCCCAGTTGTTGCGAGTCTGGATGTTTTAGCTCCTGACCGTATCGGGCTATTGCTGGATGTCACGAAGACTGTGGTAGATTCTCGTATGCTGATTGTGCATTCGCAATCATATAACCTCAAGAATGGCAATGCAATCTGTGAAATTACCGTAAAATTCAATGGAAATGACCAGCTGCAACAGCTGATGAATAAGCTGAAGCGGATTCCGGGCGTGATTTCCGTAGAACGTACCAAGAAAGGATAAGAGCCATGGCGAAGATTACCCGTATTATGGTTGCACCGCTGGCGGTGAATTGTTATATCATTGCAACCGAACAGCACAACGCCGTTGCGATTGATGCAGGCGGCAGCGTGCCGAAGATTTTGCAATTTTTGCAGGACAATGGTTTGACATTGCAGAAAATTCTGCTGACGCATGGACACTACGATCACATCGGCGGTGTTGCGGAATTGCAGGCAGCAACTGGGGCAGAAGTTTATATCCACGAAGCAGATGCACCGATGTTGTCAGACAGCAATTTGAATTTAGAAAAGTGGATTACCGGAGAAACCGAAACCACACCGATTTCCGAATATCATGCAATTCATGATGGAGATACGATTGTGCAGGATGAATGCGTTTTCCATGTCCTGCATACACCAGGGCACACCAAGGGCGGTGTCTGCTATCAGTTAGACCGGACACTCTTTACAGGAGATACGTTGTTCCGCTGCTCTCGGGGCAGAACCGATTTCCCGGGCGGCAGTGACACAGAACTATATGCTTCCTTGCAGCGGCTGAAACAGCTGGAGGGAGAGTATGACGTTTTACCGGGACACAATGAAACCTCAACCCTTTCTTTTGAACGGGAACACAATCCAAATTTAAGGTGATGAAATGAAGGAAACCACACAAACCAATCTGCCCACATTTCCGGTGGAATTATATGGGCATTCGCTGAAATATGAAATTGAATGTATGCTGAAAATTTTTCTTCCGGCGACCAAGTTTGTTTTTTCCTATGAAACTGCCTCCCTGCTCCGTTCTGCGGAGCAGGGTGCATTTTTGCAGCTGAAACAGGGAAAACAGTACACATGGTTTTTCTGCGTGTTGCGGTATCAGGGAAAATACCGCCGCTGTGCAGCAAAGTTGCCGAAGTGCACACCGGAAGAAAACAAACAGACCTGTGAATATCAGTTCAGCCGGATGCTGTTCACGCTGTTGCAGGAGATGACGGGAATCGAAGTGCCGTGGGGCTTGCTGACGGGGATTCGTCCTGTCCGAAAGGCATTTTCCATGATGGAAGAAAGCGGCGAATCGTTGGATACGGTGATGGAACAACTGCGAACGGTCTATCTGGTATCGCCAGAAAAGCTATCTTTGCTGCGGAAGACAGCAGAAGTACAGCTGCCCTTGCTCCGGCAGACTCCGAAACGGTCGGTCGGCTTTTATATTTCGATTCCGTTTTGTCCAACTCGATGCAGTTACTGTTCCTTTGTATCCCATTCCATTGCACAGGCAAAGCACCTGATGCCGGAATATATCCGCCTGCTCTGTCGGGAACTGGAAATCTGGGGGGACATCATTCAGAAATTACAAGTCACCGTGGATACGATTTATTTTGGCGGCGGTACGCCCACTTCGATTTCGGCGGAAGCGTTGGAACAGCTCCTGCAAACAGTCGTACGAGTTTTTGACTGTTCCAAGGTACGGGAGTTCTGCGTAGAGGCTGGCAGACCGGACACCATTACACGGGAGAAACTGGAAGTCTTGAAACGCTATGGGGTTGACCGGATTTCTGTCAACCCACAGACGATGGAAGATGCTGTTTTGCAGCAAATCGGCAGAAAGCACACTTCTGCACAAATTGCAGAGGCATTTCAGTTGGCACGAGAAGTCGGATTTACCAACATCAACATGGACTTGATTGCAGGGCTGCCGCACGATACTCCAGAGGGCTTTCATCGGACACTGGAAAAAGTACTGGCATTGAATCCGGATAGCATCACCGTGCATACATTGACTTTGAAACGGGCAGCAACGCTCTTTTCCGATCGCCAGGCACAGATTGGAAATCCAGTGCGGGAGATGGTACGGGACAGCATTGCCCTGCTGCCGGAACACGGCTACCAGCCCTATTATATGTATCGGCAGAAGAACACCATTGACAATCAAGAGAATGTTGGCTATGCACGAGCTGGGAAAGAATCCTATTATAACATGCTGATTATGGACGAGTCACAGTCGATTTTCGGAGCAGGCTGTGCAGCATCTACGAAGATTGTAGAGCCGGACTGCGGACGGATCACCCGGATTCATAACTATAAATTCCCGTATGAATATATCCGGCAGTTTGACCAGCTGATGGAGAAGAAACAACAAGTGTTGGAGATCTATCAGCGTATGGAAGCAGCGGAACAGAATTAAACGAAAACGATTGCACCAACTGCGGTCGAGCTGGCTCAGCTCGGCGGAGAGGGTGATTCCCCACAGTGTGGGGAAA
>ERZ773264.359-NODE-359-length-67440-cov-11.683223_pt1 | contig 67440 bp, 58 predicted proteins | sample MGYA00511910_ERZ773264 | MGnify/ENA primary metagenome ERZ773264 (study PRJEB29015, sample SAMEA2737739) | human gut metagenome | biome: human gut; feature: human-associated habitat; material: faeces | place: China | collected 2012 ...
ATTGCAAGAAAATCTGCTCGAAACTGCACCGGTCTCATTTTAGAAACACACTCTATTGTACACGCATTAGCGGAAAAAAGCAAGGCGTATCAGCGGTGCTTTTTCTCGTACGTCAGCGGGCGGCAGGCGCTGGCGCGATCCGACCCGTTGGGGAAGAACGAAATCGCGCCGTCCAGCATCGTGATTGCGCCCGTTGAGCCGCGCACGACCTGCTTCTCCAGCAGCAGGCGCAGCAGCTTTTCCGTCAGCATCGGGCCGCCGCCGCGCGTCAGGCAGTCCTTCCAGAGGGTGAAGTGGCAGCCGTCCGCCGCGCGGGAGCAGAAGAACGCCTGCGGGCTTTCCAGCACGCCGCCCTTCCGGCAAACCGGGCAGACGCAGCCGTCAATTTTCGTGCCGCGCGTGACCATCGACTGCGTGCGCTTCTTTCGCCGCCCATCATCCGGGAACACCACGTCGGCGCGGTTATTCCGGGCGAAATTCACCAGAAACGTGGAGAATTTGCGGATGCTGTCCATGAACCTGTCCGCATCCTGTCTGCCGTCGGTGATTTGGTCGAGTGCCAGTTCCCAGCGCCCGGTCATTTCGGGGGAGGACAGCTCCTGCGGCACAATTTGAATCAGCTGCACGCCCTTGTCCGTCGCCAGAATCGTCTTGCCCTTGCGGATGGCGTACCCGACCTGAATCAGGCGCTCGATGATGGCGGCGCGGGTCGCGGGCGTGCCGATGCCGCTGCCCTTCATCTGCCGCGCGATTTCCTCGTCGGTGGATTCGCGCCCGGCGGTTTCCATCGCGGAGAGCAGGGACGCGTCGTTGTGCTGCGCCGGGGGCTTGGTCTGGTCGCTCTTGACCTCGGCGGCGCGGACGGTGCGCGTGTCGCCGGTGGACAGCGGCGGCAGGGCGGTTTCCTCCTCGGCGTCGGCGGATTTTTTCTTCGCGCGCCCGGCTTTCGGCGGATTCGCCAGCGGCGGCACGTCCCGCCAGCCGTTTTGCAGCACGACGCGCCCGTTCGTGCGGAATCGGTGCTCGCCGACCCCGGTGATGACCTTCGTCGCGTCGTACTCGCACGCGGGATAGAACGCCGTCAGCATCCGCCGGACGACCATATCGTACAGCTGCCGCTCGTCTTCGGGCAGGCTGTCCAGATTGATTCGCTTCGGCGTGGGCAGAATCGCGTGGTGGTCGGTGACCTTCGTTTCGTCAATCGTGCGCTTGCTGACGGGCAGCTTCCCATCCGGCAGCGCGCCCGGCACAAGCGCCTGATAGCTTTCCGGCAGCACCTTCATCGTCTGCACAACGCGCGGAATCATGTCCGGCGGCAGATAGCGGCTGTCCGTGCGCGGGTAGGTGAGGGCTTTGTGCGTTTCGTAGAGCGACTGGGCGAGCTTGAGCGTCTTGTCGGCGGTGAAGCCGAGCAGGCGGTTCGCGTCGCGCTGGAGGCTGGTCAGGTCGTAGAGCTGGGGCGGCAGGTCGCGGCGGCGGGCGGTTTCGGCGCTTATCACTGTGGCGGATTGATTCTTGATTTGCGCGGCGAGGGCTTTCGCGTCGTCGATTTTGGGGATGTGCGTGTCCGGCTCCAAGCCCTCGCGGAAGTACATGCCGCGGTAGTCGCCGAAATCCGCCGTGACGGTCGCGTATTCTTCCGGCTTGAAGTCCTCGATTTCCTTCCGCCGCTTGACCAGAATCGCAAGCGTCGGGGTCTGCACGCGCCCAACGGACAGCAGCGCGTCATAGCGCAGGGTAAAAGCGCGGCTGGCGTTCATGCCCACAAGCCAATCCGCCTGTGAACGGCACTGCGCGCTGCGGTACAAGCCGTCGTAGTCGCTGCCGCTGCGGATGGCGCGGAAGCCTTCCTGAATCGCCTCGTCCGTCATGGAGGAAATCCACAGGCGGTCGAAAGGCTTCTTGCAGCCCGCTTTTTCGTAGATGTAGCGGAAAATCAGCTCGCCCTCGCGCCCCGCGTCGGTTGCGCAGATGAGCCGGTCGGTTTCCGGCGCGTTGATGAGATTGCGGACGACGGCAAACTGATCGCGGCTGCTGGCAATGACTTTCAAGGGGATTTCGGCGGGTAGAATCGGCAGCGTATCAAACGACCAGCGCTTGTACTTTTCATCAAGCTCGTCCGGCTCAACCAGCGTCACCAGATGCCCGACCGCCCACGTCACGACCCAGTCGCCGCCCGTCAGGCAGCCGCGCCCGCTGCTCTGGCAGCCAAGCACGCGGGCAATATCGCGCCCCACGCTCGGCTTTTCCGCAATGACTACTGTACGCCCCATAGGTGAGAATCCTCCTGATGATGTATATCCGTTCCCTTTTTATGCAGAAATCCGCATGAACAAATTCCATTATACCACATTTGACGGCTTGAAGCAAGCATGGTATAATAGGAGGGAAACCTGTCGGAAGATGGTACGGAGGTCGGCTTGCATGGCGATGTTTTCCTTTGACGAGCAGGCGGCGCTGTTTGACGTAACGCCGCTGCCCAACCAGTTCATCCTTAATTATCTGCCCGAAGCGTCGGGGGACGCGGTGCGCGTGTACCTCTTCGGCTTGGTGGCGTGCTATCATCACGAGGCCATCAGCGATTTGCAGCAAATGGCGCGGGAGCTGAACATGACGGAGGATGATATTCGCGCGGCATACCGCTATTGGGAGCGCAAGGGGCTGGTGCAGCGCGTGGCGGATAATCCGCCGCAGTACCGCTATCAGAACATCTATCAGGTGATGATGACGGGCGCACAGGCGCAGATTGACCCCGCATACGAGCAATTCGCGGAAGCCATCTACGGCGTGTTCGACAACGACCGCCGGCTGCATGGCAAGGACGTCAGCCAATGCTACGAGTGGGTGGAGCAAATGCGCCTGCCGCCGGACGTGGTGATTGCTATGATGCGCCACATGGTGCAGAAGCACGGCAAGAACGTGAGCATGAAGAAAGCCGAGCAGATGGCCATGCGGCTGGCGGACGAAAAGGTGCAGACGGTGGAGGAGGCGCAGGAGATTTTCCAGCGCGATCAGAACGTTTGGAGCGGCAGCAAGAAGGTGCTGGAGAAGCTGGGCCTGCGCCGCTACCCGACCGAGCCGGAACAGACGATGTACAGCAAGTGGCTGGTGGACTGGCAATTCACGCCGGATGCAATCCTGCGCGCGGTGGATGAAACCATCAAGAGCAGCAACCCGTCGTTTGCGTATCTGGACGGGATTTTGAAGCGGCTGCACGAGCAGGGGAATGTGCGCACGGAGCAGGATGTGTCGGGCGATATCGAGGGCAGCCGGAAGGAAAACGAGCCTATCAAGCAATTCCTGCGCGCGCTGGGCAATTACAGCATTACCATCAACGACACGACGAAAGCGACGTACAAGAGCTTCCAGACCATGTACCCCGACCCGGTGATTCTGCTGGCGGCGCAGCAGTGCGCCAAATGGGGCATGACGACGCTGCAGGACGTGATGCAGACGCTGATGGCGTGGCAGAACCGCAGCCTGCGCACGCTGCCGGAAATTGACGCGTACATGCGGCAGATTGACGAGCAGAACGAGTTCCTGATTGTGCTGTATCAGGCGATGCAGCTGGACGAAAAGACGAAGCCGAACGCCGCCGACCGTGCCCTTGTGAAGCAGTGGACGGAAGAGTGGCGGTTCGCGCAGATGTTTGTGCTGGGCTGCGCGCCGTGGGCGGCAGGGAAGAAATCACCGATGGCATACCTCAACAAGATGTTGAAAGTTTTCCGGGAAAAAGGCATCACGACGATGGAGGCGGCAAAGGCGGAGCGCGAACGCTTCGAGCAGCAGCCGAGCCAATCCACCGCACCCGCCGCGCGCGCGCCGAAGGTCGTCGGGGAGCAGCAGTACACCCAGCGCACCTACACGCCGACGCAGGATGCTATGGACGCCATGATGCAGGAGTGGGAGGAAAGCCATGCGTAAGGAAATCATGCAGGCGCTGCAGCAGGAGTACGAGCAGCAGCGCCTCAAAAATTCGCAGGAGGAGCTTCGGCGGCGGCAGGAGGTTATCACCCGCTGCCCGGAGATTGGGCAGTACCTCGCCGAGCGGCAGAACCTGATTTTCGGCGGCGTGCGCGGCATCCTGAACGGCAAAGCGGCGGCGGATGACCTGCCCGCCCGCATGGACGTGATGAACAGGCGCATCGCCGATTTGCTCCGCCAAAGCGGCTTCCCGGCGGATTATCTTGACCCCGTCTACCGCTGCAAGCAGTGCCGCGACACGGGCTACGTCGGCGAGCCGATTCGCGAAATGTGCCCGTGCCTGCGCAGTGCGTTCTATGCGCGGCTGTACCGCGAGGTCGGCTTGGGCGAAAAGGCGGAGCAGTCGTTCGCCGCGTTTGACCCGAATGTGTTCTCCGACCAGCCGCTGCCGGGCAAAAAGTACAGCCAGCGGCAATTGATGGACATGCTGCGCCACCAGTGCGAACAGTATGCCGAAAAGTACCCCAGCGCCGCGACGATGGATCTGCTGCTGATGGGGCAGAGCGGTCTGGGAAAAACGTACCTGATGCACGCCATCGCGAAGCGATTGCTGGAGCGCAGCTTCAACGTGATGATGATCAGCGCCTACCGCTTCCTGGACATCGCCCGCCGCGCGTACTTCTCCGGCAAGCAGGAGGAAATGGACACGCTGATGGATACCGACGTGCTGATGATTGACGACATGGGCGTTGAACCGCTGATGGAGAACATCACCATCGTGCAGTGGTTCAACCTCATCAACGAGCGGCAGCTGCGCGGCAAAGGCACGGTCATCAGCACCAATTTGAACGTGGAGGAGCTGCGCCGCCGCTACACCGAGCGCATCACATCCCGCTTGATGGATGGAAAGCAGTGTATGCTGCTGCAATTCTTGGGCGACGACGTAAGGAGGAACAAGGCGTGATTCAGCTTTATATCAGCAAGAAGAATTTCGATGCGCAGAAGGCGGAGCGCTTCTTCAAGGAGCGCCGCGTGCAGGTGCAGGTGATGGATTTGAAGAAGCACAAGCTGGGCGAGCGCGAATTGCAGACGATGGCGAAGGACGTGGGGATGCAGGGGCTTCTTGACCGCGAGGACAAGCGCGCGAAGGAGCATCCCGCGTGCTACTGCAACATTGACAGCGTGATTATGACCGCGATTCAGGAAAACCCGTGGCTGCTGAAATCCCCCATCGTCCGCAGCGGACAAAAATGCACCATTGGCTACCAGCCCGACATTTGGGAAAGCTGGCTGAAGGCGGACAAATAACGGCTCAGGCGAAGCCCTAAAAAGCTGCACGCGGGCAGAGTAAGGAAGAGAACTCAACTCAATCGCGCGAAGGGGTCAAGGGGGGATCCCCCTTGCGGAGTCCAGAGGCAGAGCCTCTGGTGGGGCTTGGGGCAACGCCCCAACTGTTACACCGTCAATCCAACTATGCTAAACGCGCTCAACCCTGCCGCCTTAGCCGCAGGCAGCGAAGCGTCCCTGCGCAGTAACTTTGCGCGTCCGCAGACGCGCCCCCAAGCTGCTTTTTCCACCAAGATTTCGTGAAGCCTCCCAACAATTCCGCATTCCGCATTAAAAAACCGCCTGCCCACGCCAATCACCGCATGAGCAGGCTTTCCTTCATTCCAAATAGAGTGCGGATGCCGCCGCGACGCCCGCATCGTGCGTAATCGTCAGCAGCAGATGTCCCGGATAGCGCAATGCCGCGCCGCCGGATAGCACCGCCGTCGGCTGCCCCTGCGCCGTGTGCGAGATGGCAATCTCCGTCAGCGGAAAGGCAATGCCGCAGCCGAGCGCCTTGACGATGGCTTCCTTCGCTGCGTACAGCCCCGCCAGCGTGTCCGCCGCCGCCGCGCCGCGGCTGCGCAGGTACGCGATTTCCTCTTTCGTCAGGATGCGCTGGAGGAAATGCGTGTTGTCAAGCTGCTGTGCCATCCGCGCAATGCCGCAGATATCCAGCCCGATGCCGCGCAGCTCAGACATAGCCCATGACCCCGCGCACGGATACGTCGCCGGACAGCACGCGCTGCAATACGCCGCTTTCGTCGCGCACCAGCAGCGCGCCCGTTTCGTCAATATCCTCCGCCGTGCCGATGAAGTCAATCTCTGTGCCGATGACGTGCACCCGGCTGCCCAGCGTGCAGCAGCGGCGGCGGTACGCTTCCTGTATGCCGGGGAAGCCGTGCTCCTCCAGCAGCGTCATGTTGTCCTCCAGCGCCTTCAGGTAGTGCACGACAATCTCCCGGCGCACGGGTGGATTGGCGAATTCCTCCAAGGCGGCAGCGCGGTCAGACAGCTCCGGCGGATATGCCCCGCGCAGCACGTTCAGCCCCGTGCCGACGACAACGTACTCAATCTGGTCGAGGTCAGCGCTGATTTCCAGCAAAATGCCGCACAGCTTTTTGCCGGAGAACACGAGGTCGTTGGGCCACTTAATCTGCGCGTCAATGCCCGTCACTTCGCGGACAGCGTGCGCCATCGCCATCGCGGTCGCGAGGGTAATCAGCGGCGCGTTTTTCGGCGGGAGCTTCGGCCGCAGGAGGACGCTCATCAGGATCGCCTGTCCCGCGGGGGCTGACCATGTGCGCCCCAGCCGCCCTTTGCCCGCCGTCTGGCATTCGCACAGGCACAGGCTGCCGCTCGGCGCGCCCTGCACCGCCATCTGCTTCACCAGCGTGTTGGAGGATGTGATGGTGTGTTCGTAGTGGTTGATGGCACGTCCAAGCGTCTTGGTCGTCAGCTGATTCACCCAGAAAATGGGGTCGATGCTGTCGCCGGGGATGAGGCGGTAGCCGCGGCGGCCGGCGGCTTCAATCTGCCAGCCCTCTTCGCGCAGCTGGGCAATGCGCTTCCACACGGCGGCGCGGCTGATGCCCAGTTCCTGACTGATTTTTTCGCCGGAGACATAATCGCCGCCGGAGAGGATTGCAAGAATGTCATTCATCGGTTTCATCTCCTGAAAAGAGGTGCTTTTGTTGGAACATATGGTTTTGCCGGAGCAGGACGGGATGCGCCTGCGCGATGTGCTCCGCCGCGTGATGGGCGTGAGCTACACGGCAATGAAGTCCGCCAAGTGGAACGGCGGCATCACGGTGGATGGCGTCGTGACCCCGGTGGATGCGTTTGTGCGCGCCGGGCAGGTGGTGGCAATCCGCTTCCGGGAGAACGCCCCGGTGTACGCGGTCAAGCCGTATGACCTGCCGCTGACCATTGCGCATGAGGATGACTGGCTGTTCGTGATTGACAAACCCGCCCCGCTGGCGAGCCAGTCCAGCGCCCTGCACCCGGACGACACGCTTGAAAATGCGCTGTACGCTCATTTGCGCTGTCCGACGGATTTCGTCTACCGTCCGGTGAATCGGCTGGATAAGGGCACAAGCGGGCTGATGATTGTCGCCAAGGACGCGCATATTCAGCACCGTTTGCAGGCGCTTCTGCATACGCCGGAGTTCATCCGGACGTATCAGGCGGTGGTGGAGGGATGCCCGGATGACGACTGCGGCGTGATTGACGCGCCCATCGGCAAGGAGGACGCCGCCAGCATCCGCCGTATCGTGACCGCATCCGGCAAGCCGTCGGTGACGCACTATCGCGTGCTGAAACGCGGGAAAACGCGCGCGCTGGTGGAGTTGACGCTTGAAACTGGGCGCACGCACCAAATCCGCGTACACATGGCGTCTATCGGCTGCCCGGTCGTCGGGGATTTCCTCTACGGCACGGAAATTCCGCAATTGCCGGGGCGGTTTGCGCTGCACGCCAGCGCCTTGACGCTCCATCACCCGATGACGGGGGATTGGCTGTCGCTTACCTCGCCTTTGCCGGCGTCGCTTGCGACACTGCTTGACTGATGGCGGATTGCAGGAAGTCCAAACCCCGCTGCCGCTGGATGGCAAGCTGCTCGTCCACCACGGAAAAATCCGGATGCGTCGGGTCGGCGACTTGCAGCGTGCGCAGCAGCTGGTCAACGCGGCTGTTGCGGCTTTCGGGGTCGTCCTCGCGGTAGCGGCGGAGAATCGTGCAGGGCGTGTGCAGCAGGAGGGAAAACGCGGCGGCGTGGAAGCTGTCCGTCAGCACCATGCTCGCGCCCGCAATCAGCCGAAGCCACTGCGCGGGGGTCACGCCCTTCGCCAGCGGATACGCGGACTGGAGTGCCGATTCCGTCCGCGGAATGACGCGCACGCCCAGACCTGTTTTCTGCCGAATCTGCTCCACCTGCGTCCAGTACGCGGGATTGTCCGCCAGGAAGAAGCACAGAATATCATTGCCCATCGGGATGTCGCCGCCGATGAGCTCCAGCCACTTTTCGCGCGGCAGGAGCATCACGGGGTCGGGCATGACGGCGGGTTTTTCGCCGATGAGCGCTTTAAGGAGCGCCGCGCCCTCTTCCTCCCGGACGGAGATGGCGGCGAACCCTTTTGTCAATGCGGCGATTTTGCGCCCTTTCGCGCTGTCCGTCATCGTCGATACGCCCAGCGACGGCGCGTAGGCGACTTTCGGCTTCTTCGTGAAATTCAGGAAATACGCCGGATTGAGCCACGTCGGCGACCAAATCTGGTCTGACCCGCAAATCAGCGCGTCGTATGACAGCGCCTGATGCGCCAGCGCGCTCTGGTCGCGGCAGACGGGCGACAAAATCATCTGCGTCTGCCGGAACTCATCAAAGCCCTCGTTCAGCCCGCGCGCCGCGCTGCGCTTTTTCATGCCGTCCAAAATCAGGCGGGGCGAATTGCCGCTGCACAGCAGATTCTTCATCTTTTCCGTCTGCGAGGGAACATAGTCGATATGCTCCGCGTCGTACCCCAAGGAACGGACGGCGTTTTGCAGCGCCCACGCCTGAAGAATCGACCCGTAGTTGTCATTGTGCAGGAAGGTCATGATGCCGATTCGTGCCATGCGCTCACCTCTATCGCGAAAGTTCGCTATCATTATAGCATACTTCTTCGCTGGAAGCAAACAAAACCGCGAAATCCGCTGGACAAGCGGCGCGAATCGGCGTACAATGGGGTGGGGGATTTACGACTGCACGCTTTCCAGCCACTTCTCCAGCGTGACCTCGTCATCGAACCCCAGTCCGGGACGAACCTCCTCCTGCACATCGTCCGGCAAGTCGCTCAGCGGCACGCCGAGTTCGCGCACCAGCGCCAGCGCGTCGCCGTAACGGTTGCGGAAGATGCACAGCTGCCCGCTTTCGTCCGGCATCAGCACAACGTGTTCCGGGCAGTAGAGGGCAAGCGCGCGCTCCATGCTCACCTGCGCGGGCGAAAACGACGTGATGACCCACTGGTCGTACTTCGCGGCGAGTTCGTCCTTCGTCATGCCGGCAAGTTCGGCTGGCAGGCGCTGGCGGCGCGTCATTTCGTGCCCGCAGGGGGAAAAGGTGACGCGCTGGAGCAGCTCGCACTCGGCGCTCAGGCGGGCGGAGGCGTCGGAGGCGGTCAGTGCGCCGTCCTCGGCGTCGGGTGCGGCGGCGCGGCTGGGCTTCAAGCCGAAGCAGAGCAGCAGGGCGAGCGCCGTCAGCATCAGCACCCCGCGCAGCAGGGCGGCACGGTCGACGGTTGCGCGAATGACGGAATCCTTGCGTTTTTTGTCCATGTTCATCGCTCCTTTCTGTCTAACGTGTGTTTCTAAAATGAGACCGGTGCAGTTTCAAGCAGATTTTCTTGCAATTCAAGGATGAAAACCGAAGGTTTACTGGCGGTAAATCGAGGTTTGAAGACGCGAAAGTGCAAGAAAAGATGCTGAAAATGCTGCCGGGCGAATTTAGAAACACACGATAGCATGGCAGCACGGCGCGAAATCCATTCATCCCATAAAGGAGATTTTTTTGATGATTCAGGCGGTTTTGTTTGATTTGGACGGTACGCTGACGAACACGATTGACGACATTGCCACGGCGATGAACCGTGCCTTGCGCCTGCACGGGCTGCCCGGCTGGGAGACGAAGGAATACTGCTACCTCGTCGGCAACGGCGCGAAGATTCTGGCGCAGCGGGCGGTTCGCGACCGGCAGGACTTGGCGGACGCGGTGCAGGCGGAGTATCAGGCGTACTATGAGAAGCATACGCAGGTGAAAACGCAGCCCTACGACGGCATTCCGGAGCTGCTGCACGCCTTGGCGGAGCGCGGCTTGAAGCTGGCGGTGCTCTCCAATAAGCCCGACGCGGATACGAAGAACGTCATCAGCCACTTCTTCCCGGATGTACCGTTCAGCGTCGTGCGCGGGCAGGTGGAGGGCGTGCCAGTGAAGCCGGACAAGGCGGGCGCGCTGCTGGTGGCGGAGCAGCTCGGCATTGCCCCGGCGGATTTCCTCTATCTGGGCGACACGAAGGTGGATATGACCTGTGCGTGCAGCGCGGGCATGAACCCAGTGGGCGTGCTGTGGGGCTTCCGCACGGCGCAGGAGCTGCTGGACAATGGCGCGAAGGTGCTGATTGCCCACCCGATGGAATTGCTGGAGAAGTTCAACTTGTAACAAATGCGTAATAGTTCTTTACAATTGCGTGATTTTCTGATACAATAGCCACAGTACCTGTGGGAATCTCTGATTCATTCGGCAGCCATCTGGCGAATGTCTTTTCCGCCATCTGACTACCTCATTTCATCAGAGCTTCCCGGATTATTTGGAGGGGAATGCTATGAAAAAGAGCATCGTGCGTGTGCTGGCGCTGGTGCTGATGCTGACGCTGGTCATCACAAGCAGCGCGGCAGCCTTGAAGCTGCAGAAGAACGACAAGAGCGACAATGTGCGCCGCTTGCAGCAGGCCTTGACGCAATTGGGCTACTACTCCGGCACGGTGGACGGCAGCTTCGGCAGCGGCACGAAGGCGGCGGTGACCGCGTTCCAGCAGGCGAACAGCCTGACGGTGGACGGTATCGCCGGTTCCGCGACGATTGCTCTGCTGGAAAAGCAGACGGGCATTGACATTGACGGCAATTCGTCGTCCTCCTCTTCGACCGCGACGGGGCTGTTCAAGGGCGATTACAGCAAATTGCAGTACACGTCCAGCGGCTCACGCGTGCGGGTGCTTCAGCAGGCGCTGAAGGATTTGGGCTTCACCATCTCCAAGGTGGACGGCGTGTTCGGACAGTCCACGTTCGAGGCGGTCATGGCGTTCCAGAAGGCGACCGGGCTGACGGTGGATGGCAAGGCGGGCAGGAACACGCTCGTCAAGCTGGAAAGCTACTTCGACAGCAATGGAAACGTCACCCAGCCGATGATTACGCCCAAGCCCACCGCGGATTTGGACAACATCGCCTACGGCGTCCCGACCCGCACGCTCCGCGAGGGCATGGGTGGGCAGGATGTGCTGTACACGCAGGACCGTCTGGCGGCGCTGGGCTACCTGACCGGCATCTCCGACGGGCAGTACGGCGCGGCGACGAAGGCGGCGGTTCTTGCCTTCCAGAAGAAAAACGGCTTGTCCGCTGACGGCGTGCTGGGCACAAACACCCGCAAGCGCCTCTTCTCCGAAGGCGCGATTGGCGCGAAGGAAACGTCACAGCCCGACGGCGTGGGCGAGCGCAAGCTGACGCTGGGCATGAAGGGCGACGACGTGAAGAGCGTGCAGAAGAAGCTGATTGCGCTGGGCTACCTGACGGGCAAGGCGGACGGCGTGTACGGCACGGCGACGGAAAGCGCGATTCGCCGCTTCCAGACGCGCAACGGGCTTACGTCCGACGGCATCTGCGGCGAGGACACGGTCAAGGCGCTGTACAGCAGCACCGCGATTGACGCGGGCAGCTCCGTCACGCCCTCTCCCAAACCGGTGGATGAAAGCGCACCCACGCGCATTCTGCGCCCCGGCATGTCCGGCGACGACGTGAAGAGCGTACAGAGCCGACTGGACAAGTTCGGCTACTACTCCGGCGCGCTGGATGGCATTTATGGCGCGGCGACGGTGGCGGCGGTTCAGGCGTTCCAAGCGCGCAACGGCTTGACGGCGGACGGCAAAGTCGGCGCGAACACGGTTAAAATCCTCTATTCGAGCAATGCGGTTGCGGCTGATCCGTCGGCTGCCACGCCCACGCCGACCCCCACGCAGTCCTTCGGCATCGTTCCCACGCGCACCCTCCGCGAAGGCTCGTCCGGCGATGACGTGAAGAGCGTGCAGAGCCGCTTGAAGGCGCTGGGCTACTACACGGGCACGGTGGATGGCAACTACGGCACGGGCACGATGGCGGCGGTTGCGTCGTTCCAGCTGCGCAACAATTTGAGCGCGGACGGTGTGGCGGGCAAGCGCACCTACAAGAAGCTGTATTCTTCGGATGCGCTTGCTGCCATCAGCACGCCGACGTCCACCCCGACCACGGGCGTGACGCGTCCGACCCGCCTGCTCTATTCCGGCTGCACGGGCGACGACGTGAAGAGCGTTCAGCAGCGCCTGAAGGATTTGGGCTACCTGACGGACAAGGTGGACGGCAAGTACGGCGCGAACACCGTCGCCGCCATGCGCGCGTTCCAGCTGCGCAACGGCTTGACTGGCTCCGGCAACGGCGATACGGCGACGTACACCATCCTCTACTCCGTCAACGCGATTACGGCGGAGGGCAAGCAGGTCGATTCCACCACGCCGACGGTGTACACCAACCTGAAAGTCGGCGCGACAGGCGACGCGGTGCTGCGCCTCCAGCAGGCGCTGAGCAACCTGCGCTATACCGTGACCATCAACGGCACTTATGACGAGACGACCCGCGCGGCGGTGCTGGCGTTCCAGAAGCGCAACGGGCTTGCCCCGGACGGCATCGCGGGCGTGAACACGCAGACGAAGCTGTACACGGGCGACTGCGTGACCGGCGATACCGCGCTCCCGGACGATAACAAGTCAGAACCGGGCAATAACGGCGGCTCCTTCGGCAATGGCCCGTCAAAGAGCCAGATTAAGCTGCAGATGTGGTACACGGAAATCAAGCCGACCATCAAGAGCGGGCAGACGGTGCTGGTCTATGAGCCGAGCAGCGGTTCCTCCTTCCGCCTGCGCTTCTATTCCTTGGGTCGCCATGCGGACTCTGAGCCGCTGACGGCGCAGGATACCGCGATTATGAAGGCTGCGTGGGGCGGCAAGTTCTCGTGGGACGAGAAGCCGGTGTATGTCCTGCTGCCCAGCGGCACTTGGGTGCTGGCCTCCATGCACTGTATGCCCCACCTGTCCGGCAGCATCAAGGATAACGACTTCGACGGGCATTTGTGCGTCCATTTCCCGCGCACGATGGAGGAAACCATTCGGAATGGGGACACGAAGAACGGCGTGCGCCATCAGAAGGATATCCGCAAGGCGTGGAAGGCGCTGACGGGCGAGGATATTACTTGGTAAGCGGATTATCCGCAAAATAGGGCATCCTGCGGTCAGATGGCGAAAAAAGCTGTCTGACCGCGTTTTTTGGGGGGCGTAAAAATCCCCCGAAAGGCTTGCCAATCGGGCGGGAATATGGTAGAATGTACATGTCAAAATCGGCAAGTATCACTCGTTTTCGGATGGGCAGAAAGGAGAAGCGCGGTGGCTGCAACGCTGTCTGTGGTCGTTCCGGTATATGGGACGAAGCGGGATTTGCCCGCGTGTCTGGAGTCGCTGCGCACGCAGTCGCTGCGGGACGCGGAGTTCCTGCTGGTGGATGATGCCTCGCCGGATGGCGCGGGCGCGGTGCTGGCGGAGTATGCCCGGCGCGACAGCCGCTTTCGGGTGCTGACGCATTCGCAGAACCGCGGACTTTTCGCGGCGCGGATGACCGGCGCGGATGCGGCGACGGGCAAGTACCTCGCTTTTCTGGACAGCGACGATTTTGTGTCGGTGGATTTTTACCGTGCCGCCGTCGCGCTGGCGGAAGAAAACGACTTTGACCTCGTGATGGGCGACACGGTCTGGCAGCGCGAAAACGGCGACCGCTTCGTGCGCCCGGTTCATGCGGACTGTGTGCTGGAGGACGAGCTGCGCGGCAATGCGGTGCGGGATGCGTTCTTCCAGCAGGCGGTGACGTGTTACAGCTTCCACACCATTTGGAACAAGGTGATTCGGCGCGATTTGTGGCTGCGGTGCGCGCCCTACTACGCGCCGCTGGCGAAAAAGCACATTGTGATGACGGAGGACATTGCGTTTTCCGTCGTGCTGTATTTCTTTGCGCAAGGTTTCGGGCGGCACCGCGGCGACGGCGTGTTCTACTGTGAACATGCGTCGTCCTCGACGGGGGCGGCGGGAAATCCGGCGAAATTCCGCAAAAATTACGCCGATATTGCGCAGGTGTTTGCCTTTGCGGATGAATTTCTGCATCAGCAGGGGGCGGATCAAGCGCGTCAGCAGCTGCAAAAGGCGCGAAAGTGGTATGCGCGGATGTGGGCGGAGCAGGCGCGGAAGGCGGCGAATCAGCCGGAAATCAGCCGCTTGACGGCGGCGCTCTGCCCGGATTTTTCGCTGGATGAGGACGCGAATCTGCCGGAAATCTTCTGGTTCGACCAGCCGATGACCCCGTGGCGGGACGGGACGGAGCGCATCAAGCGCGCGATTCTGGGGCTGGACGGCATCGACCGCCCGGTGATTTCGCTGGATGTGTTCGATACGCTGATTCTGCGCCCCTTCCGCACGCCGACTGACCTCTTCCACACGCTGGAAGGCAAATGGCAGCGGGCGGCGCGGCGGAACATGACCTCCTTCGCACAGGCGCGGACGGAGGCGGAAAGCTGCGCGCGCGCGTGGCTGCCCGAAACGCAAGCTGACGTGACGCTGTGGAACATTTACAGCGCCATGATGCAGAATCTGGGTGTGTCGGACGACTGCGTGGGGCAAATGACCTACAACGAGCGAGAGGCGGAGGTGCATTTCTGCCGCCCGCGCAAAACCGGCGTGCAGCTGTTCAATCTGGCGAAAGCGGCGGGAAAGCGCGTCGTGCTGACGTCGGACATGTACCTTGACGCGGACACGATTCGGCGGATGCTGGAAAAATGCGGCGTCCGCGGCTGGGATGGCTTCTTCCTCTCGAATGAGCAGAACGCGCTGAAATGGAACGGCGCGCTCTACCGGAAGATGACGGCGCAACTGGGCGTGAAGCCGGATCATGTGCTGCACATCGGCGACAATGCGAAAATCGACGTGGAAGCCGCGAAAAAAGCGGGTTTGCACGCCCTGCTGCTGCCGCGCCCGGCGGATGTTTTCATGGATGCGGACTGCACGCAGATGGCGAATCTGGGACACGGGTGTCTGGCGGGCTTCACGACGGCGGACGCGATGCAGCCGCTGGCGCTCAGGTGCGCACAAGGGCTGGCGGCAAACCGCTTCTTTGACGACGGCTATGCCCCCGCGACGGCGGATTCCGCGTTTGCGGCGTATCCGTCGCGGCTGGGGTACTACGCCGTCGGCACACACCTGCTGGCGCTGGCGAAGTGGCTGCTGTGCCGCTGTCGGGCGGATGGCGTGAAGCGGCTGGTGTTCCTCGCGCGGGATGGCGCGCTGCTGCGGCAGGCAGTCGAGCTGCTGCGCACGGACGCGGATGCTGTCGAAACAGACTACATTCCCGCGTCGCGACGGTGCTTGCTGCCCGCGCTGATGGCGAATCCGACCGACTGGGCGGCGCTGCCGGTGCGCTGGGCGGTCTACACGCCCGAAAAGGCACTGAAGCTGCTGTCCTTCTGCACGCTTGACGCGCCGGAAAGCGAACTGCGCCATCAGGCGGAGGCGGCGGGTTTCCCGTGGCAAGCGCCGTTTCAGGAGAAAACGCGCTGGGAATCGTTTCTGCGCTTCTTCCGCGACAAGTTCTACGACGGCTGCCGTCATCAGGCGGCATACAGCGCGGCACGGGCGTATTATGAGGAAAAGCTGCCGGAAGGCGCGGCATGCTTTGATATGGGGTACAGCGGGCGTTTACAGGCGGCGCTCTGCCAGCTGACGCAGCGCGCGGTTCCGGTCTACTACGTCCATGCGGACGGGCGGAACAGCGAGCGTTTGTCTGCCGCCTATGATTTCCCCGTACACTGCTTCTATCCGATGCCGCCCGCCATGTCCGGCGCGTTCCGCGAGTTCCTGCTGTCCTCCGACGAGGCGCCCTGCGTGGGCTTCGAGCGGCAGAATGCGCGTGTCGTTCCGGTGTACGCGCAGGAGGGGCGCAATGAAGCCGCGCACTTCCTGTCGACCTGCGTCCAGCATCACGCGCTGCGGTTCGTGCGCGACTTCCGCGATACCTTCGCCGGAACGGGCGTGATGCAGTCGCTTGACAATCCCGGCGTGCAGCTGGCGATGTCGCTGCCCTTCGAGGGGGCGCTGCGGCAGCTGCCCGAAGCGGACGCGGAGCTGCTGCGGAACATCCCGTTCGAGGACATGGTGTTCGCGGGAGAGAACGCGCTGGATTTGCGGACGCTGGTGCGCGACCAGTCGGCGGAAGCGGCGGTTGCGGCGCACGAGCTGGGCGCGGCGGACGCGCCGAGCCGCATGATTGGCTTCATCCCGGAGCAGACCGGGCTGGTGAAGCGGACGATTGGCTTCCTGCTGTTCGACCGCGAAACGTTTCGGAAGAAGCTGCGCAAGAGGATGAAACGAATGAGCAATGAGCAATGCTCTTCGTTCCTCCAATAAACACGCGGGTAAATTATGCAGTTGTCACCAACTCAATCGCGAAAAGGGGTCAAGGGGCAATTGCCCCTTGTGGAGTCCAGAGGCAAAGCCTCTGGTAGGGTCTGGGGCAACGCCCCAGCGTCTCCCCACGTCACAAGGAAGGAGGAAGCGGATGGCGGTTGGATTGTTTTGGAATGATCGGGTGTCGTTTGAGAAGCATGAGTGGGCAAAACGCTTCTTTTTTCTGGGGAACAATACGGGAAATCTCGTGTTTATCCGGGCGCTGAAGGACATCTTTCACCCCGTGATGATTCCGCTGTGGGATGTTACGTCGGACACGTTCCGCGACCGGGCGGACATCACCCACTACATCACGACCGAACTGATCTGGCTGACCCCGAATCAGACGTACCCGCACGTTTGGACGATGCTGAAGCGAATCGGCGATAAACCGCTGGTTCCAATCAGCGTGGGCGTGCAGAGCATGGCGCGCAATGTGGACATCACGCTCCACCCGGATACGGTCAAGCTCCTGCGGACGATGGCGGAGCGCGCTGTGCTGGGCGTTCGCGGCGAGTACACCGCGGCGGTGCTGGAGAAGAACGGCATCGTCAACTTCCGCATTATCGGCTGCCCCAGCCTGTATCAGGGAATGAACGAGAAGTTTCGCGTGGAGAAGAAACCGTTCGACCCCGCCATGCGCGCGTGCTGCAACTTCCGCACCTTCTACGGCACGCTGTCCGACCCGGAACGGCAGTTTTTGACCTTCTGCGCGAACCGCGATCTCAGCTTTGTGGAGCAGAACGCATTCCCGCTGACGCTGGAAAACTGCTGCGGCGACGAGTACCAGTTCCGCTATTTGCAGGACTGGCTGAAGCGGCAAATGCACGTTTTTTTCCACATTGAGGATTGGCTGGCATGGGTCAGGCAGTACGACTTTTCGCTTGGCAGCCGCTTCCACGGGAACGTGATTGCCATCACGAGCGGCATTCCGGCGCTGACGATGGTGGTGGACAGCCGCATGGACGAAATGACCCGCCTGTTCCGCCTGCCGACGCTGCCGATGGAGAATTTCCGGCTGGAAAAGCCGCTGGAATACTACTACGACTTGGCGGACTACACCGATTTCAACAAGGCGTACCCGGAAAGAATGCGCGTTTTCCGCGATTTTCTTCAGCGGAACGGGCTGGCGGAGGCGGCGGGCGGATGATACACGCGGTTGGCACGGCGCTGGGCGAAATCATCCGAAACCTGCGGCGAACCGTGCGCCTGACGCTCTACGAGAACCGCTCGCGGCGGGCGGGGATGCTGCTGGGGCGCTGGTGGGACTTGCTCAGCCCGCTGCTGCAAATCCTCATTTACTGGTTCGTCTTTTCCGTCGGGCTGGGAACGCAGGAAAAAAACGGCTTCCCGTATCACCTGTGGCTGATGTGCGGCATGATGCCGTGGCTGGCGCTCAACTCCGCCATTCTCGGCGCGTCCGCGTCCATCCAGCAGGCCGCGTCCATCATCCGCAACGTGCGCATTCCGCTCTCCATCATCCCGATGAAGGCGGTTGTGCGCGCGTACTACGAGCATTTGTGGACGATGGCGATTCTGCTGATTGCGCTGCTGCTTGGCGGCGTGCCGGTGACGTGGCATTATCTGGAACTGGCGTATTACCTCGCGGCTTCGTGGGTGCTGCTGATCGGCGCGGCGCTGCTGACGAGCAGCCTGACGGCGGTCTTTCGCGATTTCGGCGAGCTGCTTCAGCCGCTGATGCGCCTGCTGTTCTACGTTTCCAGCGTCGTGTGGGCCATTGACGGGCTGTCGCCGGGCTTGCAGCGCGTGATGCGGCTGAACCCACTGGTTTACATCATCGAGGGCTACCGCAAGTGCCTGCTGTATGGCGAAGGCTTCTGGTCATCGCCGGGGCAGGGGGCGTACTTCTGGCTGGCGGCGCTGGCGCTGCTGGCGGCGGGCTGCGCGCTGCATATGCGGCTGCGAAACCGCTTCATCGACCAGCTGTAATCAGCGCCATTTAATAGGAAGAAATCGCGCAGAAAGGGGGCGATGCGCTTGGCGGATGTAATCGTCCGCTGCAGGGAACTGACGAAGGTCTACGACCTGTACGGCGAGGAAAAAGACCGCCTGAAGGCGCTGCTGGGGCTTCGGGCGAACGTGAAGAAATTTCCGGCGCTCCGCGGCGTGACGCAGGACTTCCACCGGGGCGAAATCGTCGGGCTGGCGGGGCTGAATGGCTCCGGCAAATCGACGCTGGCGCGTATCATCGCGGGCATCACCCAGCCGGATTTGGGGCTCTGCGAGGTCAGCGGCACGGTCAGTATGCTGGCGGCGAACATCGGCATGAATGATCAGCTGACTGGACGCGAAAACATTGCCTATAAGTGTATGCTGATGGGCATGGAGAAGCGCGAAATCGCCCAAATCCAGCAGCAGATTATTGATTTTGCGGATGTTGGCGTGTACATCGACCAGCCCCTGCGGACGTATTCCAGCGGAATGCGCTCCCGGCTGGGATTCGCCATTTCCGCCCACATGAACCCCGAAATCCTGATTGTGGATGAGGCGCTGAGCGTGGGCGACGCGAGCTTCGCGGAGAAGTGCATGGCGCGGATGCGGCATTTTCGGGCGGAGGGCAAGACGATTTTCTTCGTCACCCACGCGCCATGGCAGATGCTGAACTTCTGCGACCGGGTGATGTGGCTGCATCAGGGACGCGTTGTGGGCTATGACACGGCGGAACGCATGATTCCGGCGTACGTCGCCTTCACGCGCGAGTGGACGCAGCTGGATCATCTTCAGCGCACGCAGCTGGCGCCGGATTACGAGACGTATCGGGCGCAGGTGGAAAATCAGCAGCGCGCCGTGTGGCAGCAGCGCGCAAAGGAAACGGCGCAAAAATCGCCGTAAGCAGGAGAAACTTTCCTGCGATTCAACTTTTTAGGCTCATCCCGGCGAATAAGAGGAAAGTTGCCCAGATTGCTGGAAACAGAATCGGCAGCTCATTCGTCGTATTTGCTGGAAGGCATATACCATTTCCCCCAACAGATAAAAGGAGTGACGCAGACCATGAAACGACTGGTTTCTGTATTCCTGGTGCTCTGCATGATGCTCTCCTGCGTGGCATTCGGCGAAACGCTGGACGGCGCACAGGGCGAAATCATGAACGAAGTGTCGGATGTGGCGTCGGACGAGGTGCAGACGCCCGACGAACCGACGCAGGCTCCTGTGAACGAGGACGACATTGTTCTGCCGGATATGGATGACGACATCAGCATCCTGCCGTCGGACGACGTGAACGGCCCCGATCCCTACCGCGAGCTGGTGCTGCTCCAGCCGACGGACCTCATCGGCACGACGCTGTCCGAAACGAGCGTGCGCATTGGCTGGGGTTCTGTCGCCTTTGCGACGCAGTACGACGTGTACCGCAAGCGCGGCGGCGAAGAAAGCTACACGCTGCTCGGCTCCGTGCCGAACAACCGCCTGTACTATGAGGATACGAACGTGACCCCCGGTCAGGCGGTGTACTACCGCGTGCGCGCGGTGAACGTGTCCTACGACGGCGAGCAGGCGAAGTATGTGTACAGCCCTGATTCGCAGACGCTGTCCTACATGACGCTTGCCAAGCCGAAGCTGCAAGACCCGCGCGGCTTGGGCGCGGACACCATCCGCCTGAACTGGTCGAGCGTCTCCGGCGCGCAGACCTACGAAGTGCAGATGTCCACCAATGCGACGAGCGGCTTCACCACCGTGCGCACTGACCTGACCGGCACGCTGTGCAACGCCACCGGCCTGAAGAAGGCGACGGGCTACTACTTCCGCGTGCGCGCGGTGCGCGTGTTCTCCTCCGGCGAAAAGTTCTACTCTGAATACTCCAACGTCGGCTGCGGCACGCCCATGGATCGCCCGGAACTGACCGTGGTGCAGAGCGGCAACAACGCCCTGCTGTCCTGGCCGGCATCCTCCGGCGCGACGGGGTACATCATCTACCGCAAGACGGGCGCGAGCGGCAGCTACACCCTGCTGGCAAAGACCGGCGCGGTGACTTCCTTCGTGGACGCGAGCATCAACCTGGGTGAAGTGTACTACTACTTCATCTACTCCATGCGCCCCGTGGGCAGCTACAACTGCTTCTCCCTCTCCAGCGAGCGCGTGTACTTCACGGCGCTTGGCTCTGTGAACCTGTGCGCGGTGCGCAACACCGGCAAGCAGGAGCAGACCATTGACTGGGATACCACCGTGCTGGGCGCGAACAAGTACTATGTGTACAGTTCCACCACCATGGACGGCCTGTACACCAAGATTGGCGAAACCGAAGGCACGACCTATGTCGCCAAGAACCTCGTTGCCGGCACGACCTACTACTACAAGGTTCGCCCGGTGCGCGTGTTCTCCAACGGCACCATTTGCTACGGCCCGTGGTCGAACGTCATGTCCCAGCCTGAATCCGGCTCGTTGACGCTGGAGGGCTTAAGCGCGGTGAACCTCTCCGCGGGGCAGGATATTTCCGGCGGCTATGTGGGCGATGTGTTCTCGTGGAGCGCGATCGTCTCCGGCGGCAGCGGCTCGTACACCTTCAAGTACAGCCTCGTCAGCCTGAGCGGCGGCAGCCCCATCGTCCTGAAGGACTTCTCCGACGGCTACACCTCGCTGCCCGCTGGTAAGACCAGCATGACGACCACCTTCACCCTCACCCTGACGGAAAACTACATCAACCTGATTAACTCCCAGAAGTACGCCATGCAGATGGAAGTTCGCGACTCCCTCGGCGCGACGACGGCGATGTACGCTGCCCCCGCGACGCTGAACGAGATGAACTTCGTTGCCCCCGCGCCGGTGAGCAAGGTTGTCAACAAGACCATCCGCGTGGGCGAAAACTTCACGCTTGACCACGGCATCTACACCGAGGCGGGCGACGTGGCGAACATCGAAATTGCCAACACCAACAGCGCGATTTCCCTGCGCGACAACGTGATTACCGGTGTCAACAACGGCTACGCGACGCTGCTGATTACCTCCAAGCGCTATCCCGACATCCTGATCGTCTACAACATCACCGTCGGCTACGCGCCGCTGACGATTGCCAGCGTGCAGCCCAGCGCCTCGAAGCTGAACAACTACGAGACGCTTGCGTGGGATATCACCTTCGCGGGTGGCCGGCCGAACTACAACGTGAACTTCAAGGTCTACCGCGGCACGACGGTGGTTGTCAACAGCAACCGCACGGAAACCGCAACGGGTCGCATCTCCGTCAACTATCAGCCGACGGTGGCAGGCACCTATCTGCTGGAAGTCACCATTACCTCCGCTGATGGGCAGTCCATCACCCAGCGCTCCAGCGCGACGGTGGTGTCGAACTACACGCCTGTGACGGTTGTGCCCAGCACGACGGCGAGCGTGACAAACCGCAACCTGACGTGGACGACTGCCTACAAGGGCACGAGCAGCGTCATCCGCCGCGACTACACCCTGTTCCGCGATGGCTCCGTGGTGGCGACGGAAGTCGGGCTGAATAACCTGACGTTCAACTACACGCCCACTGTCGCGGGCTCCTACATCCTGCGCGTCATCGTGTATGAAGCCAACGGCAACAAGATTGAGGTCACTGCGCCGACCATCACGGTTACGCAGGGAGGTTCCGGCACGTCCGGTACGGGCACGGTGACGGGCGTCCGCGTGGCGCTGCGCCGCGGTGCAAGCACCAGGTACGGCATCATCCTCCGTGTGGACAAGGGCGAAACTGTCACCATTCTGGAGCGGTCCGGCAGCTGGTACTACGTCAGCTACAAGGGCACGACGGGCTGGATGATGGCGCAGTACGTCAAGGCAAACTAAACCAAAAGGTAACATAAAAGAGGGGCGCTCCGGGATGGAGCGTCCCTTTTTGGGTGCAAAAAAGCGCAATGACGAATGCCACTGCGCCGGGGGGGATTATTTGCCGAGTTCCTCGAAAGCAGCTTTGTACTCCTTCAAAATCCTCGCTGCAACAATGTCGATTTTCTCGTCGTCCGTCAAGCCGGGGGCGTTCTCCGGGTAAGTGTCCAATTCGCGTATGATTTCGTCAATCGCATCATCCAGCGGCTGCACACGCCCAGCCTTAACGTCCGCCGCTCCCTGCGCCAAATGCGCGTACATGCGGCGCTTTGCTTCCAGTTCCTCCACAGTCAATTCTTCCGAATCCATGTCCTGCTCACCCCCTGATTGATTCTATGATAGCACAATTTTCCTGCCGCGTCAACAGCGCAGACCGCCGCATCCCACGCGTCAAAATCCACCGAAACCGTACCATTTTTTCGCCGATTTTTCCGCTTTCTCCCAAATTCATACGCCCTTCCCGCGCGACGAACGGCACCTGAAATGGGATAAACGCACGAAATTAGGACGAATATGACAGCTTGTGCGAGAATTTCGACAGTTTGTGCGAGATTGCTTGCGCCGCCCGAAAAAGTTGCTATAATAAAGTAGGAAAAAAGCACAGTGGGTGGTCTGTGCAAACGCATAAGGATGGAATGACCATGAAACACGGTAATTTGGTTTCCCAAATGACATTGGAGGAAAAGTGCGCCCTGCTTGCCGGCAAAGATGTCTGGCACACGCGCGATATTCCGCGGCTGAACATTCCCGCCATTACGCTCTCCGACGGGCCGAGCGGCTTGCGCAAGCAGGCGGGCGAAGGCGACCATCTGGGCCTCAACGCATCGACGAAGGCGACGTGCATTCCCTCCGCCGCGACGCTGGCGTGCAGCTGGGACGCCACGGTGTCCGAGGCGATGGGCGCGGTTGTCGGGCGCGACGCTGCCAATCAGGGGGTGGATGTGCTGCTTGCGCCGGGGCTGAACACGAAGCGCTCCAGCCTGTGCGGCCGCAGCTTCGAGTATTACTCCGAAGACCCGTACCTCTCCGGCAAGCTGGCGGCGGGCTTCATCCGCGGCGCGCAGAAGCAGGGCGTATCCGCCTGCGCAAAGCACTACGCGGCGAACGCGCAGGAGCTGCTGCGGATGCACTCCGACAGCGTGATGGACGAGCGGACGCTGCGGGAAATGTACCTGACGAACTTCGAGATTGCCATCAAAGAGGGCAAGCCAGGCTTCGTGATGACGGCATACAACCGCGTCAACGGCGTGTACGCCAACGAAAGCCGCCATCTGCTGGGCGATATTCTGCGCGGCGAGTGGGGCTTTGACGGCGCGGTCGTGACCGACTGGGGCGGCAGCAACAGCATTGTCGAGGGCGTGCGCGAGGGCATGAATCTGGAGATGCCCGCGGCGGGCGACGACAGCCCCTGCCAGCTGGTGAAGGCGGTCAAGGACGGCACAATCGACGAGAAAATCGTCGATGAGCGCGTGGATCAGCTGCTGGATTTCGTGCTGGCAGAGCACAAGTCCGGCGAATCGTCGTTTGATGCCGCAAAGCAGCATCAGGCGGCGGAAGCGGCGGCGGAAAAGTGCCTTGTGCTGCTGAAGAACGACGAGCACCTGCTGCCGCTGAAGAAGGACGCGCGCGTGGCGGTTATCGGCGAGTTTGCGGCGCGCTCCCGCTATCAGGGCGCGGGCAGCAGCATGGTCAACGCTGCGCAAGTGGATGACATGCTGCCCCTGCTGGATGAATTTTTTCCGGCGCGGGTCGGATTCGCGCAGGGCTTTGAGCGCCTCGACATTGCGAACGACGCGCTGGCGGATGAAGCGGTGCAGCTTGCCAAGACGGCGGATTGCACGGTGGTGTACCTTGGTCTGCCGGAGTGCTTTGAGACCGAAGGGCTTGACCGCACGCACATGCGCCTGCCGGAGAACCAAATCGCCCTGATGAAAAAGCTGCGCGCCGTGTGCAAGAAGATGGTGGTGGTGCTCTCCTGCGGCAGCGCGGTCGAGACGGACTGGGCGCAGGACTGCGACGCGCTGCTTTACGCGGGTCTGGGCGGCGAGGCGGTGGCGCGCTCTGTGCTGCGGGCGCTGGTGGGCGAGATTACCCCCGGCGGCAAGCTGGCGGAAACGTGGTATTGCCGCTATGCGGACGCGCCGGTCAGCCACTACTACCCCGGCACGGAGGCCACAAGCGAATACCGCGAAGGGCTGTACGTCGGCTATCGCTACACCGAGTCGGCGGATGTTGCCCCGGCGTTCGCTTTCGGGCACGGCCTGTCCTACACGACCTTCCGCTACGACAACGTGCAGGCGGATAATGCGGGCGTGTCCTTTGACGTGACGAACACGGGCGACTGCGCGGGCGACGAGGTGGCGCAGCTGTACATCCACAAGCCGAACGCGGAGGTTTTCCGCCCGGCGAAGGAATTGAAGGGCTTTCAGCGCGTGCACCTGGAGAAGGGCGAGACGAAGCACGTCACGATTCCCTTTGACGGCTACACGTTCCGCTACTTCAACGTCCGCACGAACCGCTTCGAGGTGGAGGGCGGCGAATATGAGCTGCTGATTGGCGCATCCTGCCGCGACATCCGCCTGACGGCAAAGCACACCGAGCAGGGGACGAACGCGCCCAATCCGTATTCTCAGCTGACGGTGCAGAGCTACCGCACGGCGCGCGTGACGGACGTGAGCGACGCGGAGTTCGCGGCGTTGCTGGGCCACGCGATTCCGCCGCATCTCTGGGACAAGACGCAGCCGCTGACGCTCAACGACACGGTGACGCAGCTCCGCTACGCCAAGAACCCGCTGGCACGGCTGATCTACCGGATGCTCACGCGCATGAAGAACAAGGCGACTGCCGCCGGCAAGCCGGATTTGAACCTGCTGTTTATCTACAACATCCCGTTCCGCGGCATGGCGAAGATGATGAACGGCATGGTGTCGATGGCAATGGCGGAGGATATGCTGCTGATGGTCAATGGGCATTTCTTCCGCGGGTGCGGACGGCTCATCCACCACTTCTGCCACCGCCCGAAGCTGAACCTCAACCCGGATAAAAAGAAGAAGTAATTGCGAAAAAGCAATTATATATTAGGAAGCAACTCACAACAAGGAAAGGAAGCATGTCCCCCATGAAACAATCCTTCTGGCAGTCCCCCCTGACGCGCTCCAGCGTCCCGAAGGACAAGGTGACAACCCCCGAAACCCTGCTGGGCTACCTGATTGGCCCGTTCGGCGCGCTGCTGTCCTCCGGCATCTTCACCAGTTACCTTCAGGTTTATCTCGGCAAGGCGCTGGAATTGAGCAGCGCCTACCTGTCCATCCTCCAGCTGGTTTCCACCTTCCTGATTGTGGCGGCGAACCTCATCGTCGGTCAGCTGATTGAACGCACGCGCACCATGGCGGGCAAGGCGCGCCCGTGGCTGCTGCTCTCCGCGCTGACGCTTTCCGTTGCCAGCGTGCTGATGTTCATCATGCCCTTTGAAGGCACGGCGCGCTATGTGTGGATTGCCATTGCCTACAACCTCTACTACGCCGTTGCGTACCCGATTTACAACACCGCGAACGCGACGATGGTGCCCGTGTCCACCCGTGACAGCGAGAAGCGCAGCGTCTTGGCGTCAATGAGCAATTTCGCGGGTCTGGGCGTGATGGGCGCAGGCTCGATGGTGTTCCCGGTGCTGATGACGATGTTCCTCTCCACCACGAATGAGGCGGGCGAAACGGTTTACACCGGCTTCGGCACGCAGTGGTTCGTCATCATGCTGACGGTCGCCATCTTCACGGCGCTGACCGTCCTCCTCCAGTTCAAGTTCACCCGTGAGCGCGTGACCGAAGAGCTGATGGAAAGCAACGCGAAGGAAGAAAAGAAGCAGAGCGTCTCAATGGGTCAGCAGCTGAAGGCCGTCACCAGCGAAAAGTGGTGGTGGGTCATCATCGTGTTCTATCTGCTGTTCCAGTGGGCGGGCGCGGTGAAAAACGGCTCGATGGCGTACTTCTGCTCTGATGTGCTCGGCGCGGACTGGTACATGTCCATCCTGTCCATCCTTGGCGCGGTGCCGATGGCGATTGCGGCGGCGTTCGTGGTGCCGCTGGCGAACAAGTTCTCCAAGCAGAAGCTGACGCTGGCGGGTCTGGCGCTGGGCGTTGTCGGCGGCGTGATTGCGGGGCTGGGCGGCAATAACCTCGTGGTGGTCGGCATCGGCATCGCGCTCAAGTGCCTCGGTTCGTCTCCGGCATGCTACCTGATTCTGGCGATGCTGGCGGACGTTATCGACCATGTGGAGTACAAGCACGGCATCCGCACCGACGGCCTGACGATGAGCATCTACTCCTCCCTGATGGTCGCGGCGACCCCCATCGGCGGCGCGATTATTCAGGCGCTCAACGGCATGCTGGATGCGGGCACGGCGGCGTCGGTCAACTACATCTGGATTGAAACGATTGCTTACGCGGTTTGCGCGGTGCTGATGATTTTCTTCGGCGTGGAGCGCAATCTGAAGGCGGAGCAGCAGGAAATTGCCAATCGCGTGTCGAAATAAGACAGTAGATTGGTGAAAAGGGCAGCGCCTGCAAGGGACGGCGGCATCCTCACCGATGCACGACCTTGCAAGCGCTGCTTTTTCTATATAGAAAGGATGAAACCAATGAAACTCTTGTCGATTGCCATTCCCTGCTATAATTCGCAGGATTATATGCGCCATGCCATCGAAACGCTGCTTGCCGGCGGCGAGGACGTGGAAATCCTCGTCGTCAACGACGGCTCAAAGGACAAAACCGCGGATATTGCGGCGGAATATCAGCAGAAGTACCCGACCATCGTTCGCGCCATCAACAAGGTCAACGGCGGCCACGGTGACGCGGTGATGACCGGCCTCAAAAACGCGACGGGGCTGTACTTCAAGGTCGTCGATTCGGACGACTGGGTGGACGAAGAGTGCCTGAAGCGCGTGCTGGCGCAATTGCGCGCGTTCACGGAGCAGAAGGAAAAAATTGACATGCTGATTTGCAACTACGTCTACGACAAAGTGGGCGTGAAGCACAAGCACGTCATGCAGTACCGCCACGCCGTGCCGCAAAACCGCGTGTTCGGCTGGAATGAAACGCGCTTCAAAATCGGCGAATATCTGCTGATGCACTCGGTCATCTACCGCACGGCGCTGCTGAACAAGTGCGGGCTGAACCTGCCGAAGCACACGTTCTATGTGGATGAACTCTACGTTTATCAGCCGCTGCCGATGGTAAAGAAAATGTACTATATGGATGAAGACCTGTACCACTACTTCATCGGGCGTGAAGACCAGTCCGTGCAGGAGAACGTGATGATCCGCCGCATTGATCAGGCGCTGCTGGTCAACCGGATGCTGGTGACGGAGGTGGATTTGAGCAAGGTGACGAACAAGCGCAAGCAGGCGTACATGCGGCGCTATCTGGAAATTGTGACGACGGTTTCGTCGATTCTGCTGCTCAAGAGCGGTACGGCGGAGAACAAGCAGAAGAAGGACGAGCTGTGGAAGTTCATTCGCGAAGAAAACCCGTATGTTTACAAGAAGCTGCGCCACGGGCTGATGGGGCATGTGCTGCACCTGCCCGGAAAAGGCGGACGGCGGGTTGCGCTGGCAGGGTATAAGGTGACGCGAAAAATTTATGGGTTTAACTGATTGTTAATGAGCAATGGCGGGGGAACGACCTCATCCGCCGCTGCGTGCAGACTGCAATCCACCAACGCCAAAATCAGGAAAGAAAGCAAAGCCGGGGTATCGGCGAATCGCGAATTACCTGAAAGTATCATCCCACAAGGAGAATGAGAATATGAAGTATGATTATCTCGTCGTCGGCGCGGGGCTGTTCGGCGCGGCGTTCGCGCAGATGGCGAAGGAAAAGGGCAAGCGCGTGCTTGTAATCGACAAGCGGAGCCACATCGCGGGCAACATCTACACCGAGGACGTCGGCGGCATTGCCGTCCACCGCTACGGTGCGCACATCTTCCACACCGACGACGAGGAGGTTTGGCAGTACGCCAACCGCTTCGCCACGTTTAACCGCTTCACAAACGCGCCGCTGGCAAAATACCAAGATCGCTTGTACCACATGCCTTTCAACATGAACACGTTTTATGCCATGTGGGGCGTGACGAAGCCGAATGAAGCGCGCGAAATCATTGAGCGGCAGCGCAAGGAAATCACGGGCGAACCGCAGAATCTGGAAGAACAGGCGATTTCACTCGTCGGGCGCGACATCTACGAAGCCCTCGTGCGCGGATACAGCGAGAAGCAGTGGGGGCGTCCCTGCCGCGAGCTGCCCGCCTTCATCATCCGCCGTCTGCCCGTGCGCTTCACCTACGACAACAACTACTTCAACGACCGCTACCAGGGCATCCCGGACGCAGGCTACACGGCGATGGTGGAAAAGATGCTGGATGGCATCGAAGTGCGGCTGAATGTCGATTTCCTCCAGCATCGGGCGGAACTGACGGAAATTGCGGACAAAATTGTCTACACCGGACCGATTGACCAGTATTACGACCAGTGCTTCGGCGCGCTGAATTACCGTTCCCTGCGGTTCGAGACGCAGGATTTGCCGGTGCAGGACTATCAGGGCAACGCCGTCATCAACGACACGAACGCCGACGTGCCCTACACGCGCGTGATTGAGCACAAGCATTTCGCCTATGGTCAGGCGGATGTGCTGAATCTGCCGCACACGGTGGTGACATACGAATATCCGGCGGACTGGAAGCAGGGCGACGAGCCGTACTATCCGGTGAACGACGCGAAGAACGGTGCGCTGTACGAGCAGTATCGGCAGAAGGCAGCGGGGGAGCGGAACGTCATTTTCGGCGGCAGGTTGGGGCAGTACCGCTATCTGGACATGGACGACACGCTGCGCGCCGCCATCGACTGCGCCCGGAAGGAACTGCAATAAGGGGGAGTAACGGTGCGGCTTGCCATCGTGGAGGACGACGACAAGGTGCGGCAGCAGCTGCAAACCTATGTGCTGCAATATTTTCAGGGACGCGAGAACGACGTGGAAATCCGCCTGTTTGCCGACGGCGACGAGATACTGGAAGACTACGCGGCGGACTACGACCTGATTTTCCTCGACATCCAAATGAAGCGCCTGGACGGCTTGGCGACGGCGGAACGCATCCGCGAGCGTGACGAGGACGTGTATCTGGTGTTTATCACGAATTTGGCGAATTATGCCATCCGCGGATACGCCGTCCACGCGCTGGACTTCATCCTCAAACCGGTGAATTTCCTCATGCTGCGGCAGGTGCTGATGAGCGTGGAGCGGCTGCTTGACCAGAAGCCGAAACGCTACATCACCCTGCCGACGGACACGGGGCTGACCCGCCTTGATGTGAGCCAAATTACCTACGTCGAAACGGACGGCCACGCCGTGAGCATCTACACGGAAAAGGGGGTGTATCGCCTGCGGCAGAGTATGCGCGGGATGGAGGAACTGCTTGGCAAATACGGATTTTTCCGCTGCAACAGCTGCTATTTGGTGAATCTGCGGCATGTGGAGCGCGTGGAGAATGGCGGCGCCATCGTCGGCGGGCAGGCGCTGACCATCTCACGCCCGCGCCATAAGGCGTTTATGGAGGCGTTGACGAAATATCTGGGAGGGGCGAAAGTCTAAATGGCAGCGTTCCTCGAAGTCGGATTCTTCCCGCGCGTCCATACGGCGATTGCCGAATGGCTGGCGTGTATGCTCTTCATCCTGCCGCAGAAAAAGCGCTTCGGCGAAAGTAGCTGGCAGCAAATTGGCTGCTGCATTGGCTTTCTGGCGCTGCTGCTGGGGCTGAACCTGCTGAATCAGGAACAGCGCGGGCTGACATGGATGCTGCTGATGGCGGCGTGCATGGGCACCATGCTGGCAATGATTGTCTGCTGCTGCAAGCTGAAGCTGATGAAAGCAGGTTACATTTGGGCGCATGCCTTCATCACGGCGGAGTTCGCCGCGTCGCTGGAGTGGCAAATTAACTATTATCTGCTGATGGCGGATTCGGTGGATTCGCGGGGCACTTGGCTGGTGATGGCGGGGACGTACATCATCGTGTTTTCCGCGATTTACCTGCTGAACCAGAAGCATCATATCCTGCGCAGTGGCACAAGCGTCACGCGGCAGGAGCTTATCAGCGGCAGCGCGATTGCCCTTGCGGCGTTTTGCCTGAGTAATTTCAACTTTGCGTTTACGAACAACGTATTTACTGAAACACTGGGGACAGGCATCATCTATTCCCGCACACTGGTGGATTTCGGCGGCGTCGTCATGCTGTTCGCGTATGACATGGCGCGGTCGGAGCTGTACCTCAGCCACGAGCTGGAAGCGATGGAGAACCTGCTGAATCGGCAGTATGAGCAGTACCGGCAGTTCGAGGCGAACAACAAGGCGATGCACCAGATTTACCACGACCTGAAGCACCAAATCGACTTCATCCGCAACGAAAAAAGCGCCAGCAAGCGCGAATCGTATCTGGCGGAGATGGAAAAAGTGGTCACGCTGCGCGACGCGGAGATGAACACGGGCAACGCGATTCTGGACACGGTTCTAACGAGCAAGAGCCTGCGCTGCGCCGAGGAAGGCATCGTGATGACGTGCTTTGCCGACGCGCACGACATGGGCTTCATCGACATGATGGATATTTGCTCCATTTTCGGCAACGCGATTGATAACGCCATCGAGTGCGTGGAGAAAATTGCCGACCAGAACATGCGGCTCATCAAGCTGACCGTGCGCACGCAGAACCGATTTCTGCTGATTCGCGTGGAGAACTGCACAGATAAGGCGATTGACCTGAACGGCGGTCAGCCCGCGACGACGAAAGAAAACAAGGAGAGCCACGGCTACGGCATCAAGAGCATCCGCAAAGCCGCGGAGAAATACGGCGGCTGCATGACGCTGGAGCAGCAGGACGGCTGGTTTATCATGACGGTGCTGATTCCGCTGGCGGAGGAGAATAAGTGAATCAAAAAACCCGGCTGGTCAAGCGGCGCAATTCCGCTTCCAGCCGGGCATTTTTATGCACTTAGTCGAAGTCAACCCGCTCATATTCGCGCGAACCGAAGCCAAGCTCTGCCGCACATTCGATGGTGTAGATGCCGTGGCGGCTCTCGATGCGCTCCAGCATGTGCTTCTGCCCCGGATCGTCCGTCGCGGCGTACACCATGTCCACGCAGGCTTGGTCGATGGCAATCGGGTCGAGCGACGCCATGATGCCAATGTCCGCCATGCAGGGGTTTTCCGCCACTGCGCAGCAGTCGCAGTCCACAGACAGGTTCTTCATCACGTTGATGTAAACAGCCTTGCCCGCGAAGCGCTTGGCGACGGAAGAGGCCGCGTCCGCCATTGACGCAAGGAAGCTGTCATGATCCGCACCGAAGCCGATTTTCGCGTCGCCCGCGCCGTGGATGTATGCCTTGCCGTAGGAGGATGCCACGCCGATGGACAGCTGCTTGAGCGCGCCGCCGAAGCCGCCCATCGGGTGCCCCTTGAAGTGGCTCAGCACGAGCAGGGAGTCATAGCGCGTCAGGTGCTTGCCGACGTAGTTCTTCTGGATGACCTTGCCATTGGGGATGAGCAGCTGCAAATCAGGCCCTTCTTCGTCCATGATGTCGACGGTGAAGGCATCCGACCAGCCATGGTCGCGCATGGTCTGCCAGTGGGCGGCGGTGGTGTTGCGGCTGCCCGGATACGCCGTGTTGCACTCGACGACCGTGCCGTGCACATGCTCGATCATCGGCCGCCAAAATTCGGGGGGCAGGAAGTTCTGGTTGCCCTTTTCGCCGGAATGCAGCTTCACGGCGACGTTCCCCGACAGTTCCAGACCACAGGCTTCGTAGAGCTTCAGCACGTTTTCGGGAGTGATATTGCGCGTAAAATAAACCTTCGATGCCATAAAAACATTCCTCCTATTACCTATTTATGTGGATGTTACGCTTCGTAAGCGCGCTTGCTGAGTTCGTCGGAGACGTACCCGGCAAGAATATCCACGATGCGGGCGTTCTTGCCGCCGCCCGCGACGATGATATCCGCAAATTCCACATAATTGGCAATATACTGGCTGAACATGGGGCGAACCGTCGCGCGGTACTGGTCGGAGATGCTGTCGATGCTGCGCCCGCGTTCCAGAATGTCGCGCTCGATGCGGCGGAGCAGGCAAATATCCGCGTCTTCAGGAACATCAGCTTCATCAGCCGCGGGTCAAAGAAGCAGTGGATGCCCTCCAGAATCACCACATCGTGCGGGTAAATCAGCTCATCGGTGTCCGCGCGGCGGTGCTGCGTGTAGTCGTACGCCTTGCGGGTGATGGGCTGACCGCTGATGAGCGTGTTCATGTCGTGCAGCAGCAAATCGTGGTCAAAAATGCCCGGCTCGTCGTAATTGAGCTTTGCGCGCTCGGCAAAGGACAAATCCGGATGGTCGCGGTAGTAGCAATCCTGCTGGATGACCAGACAGCGGTCGCCCAGCCGATTCGCCAGCGCGTCCGCCAAGGTGGATTTTCCGCTGCCGCTTGCGCCGCAGATGCCAATCAGAATCATCGTTCTGCCTCCCCATGTATTTCCCTCCAAAAGAGTACACCGAAAACGCCGCGCTGTCAAGGGGAACAGCAAAAAAAGCCGGAAAGTTTCGGCAATTCGGCGGAATGTGGCGAATTCTGACAGTGACAAAGCCGCGCACGTCATGCTATCATGGCGGAGCGAAAGGAAGTGAACCGCGGTGAGCAAGCAAATGCCGCGCACGAAAGAGACGAAGGGGAGGCTGCTCAGCCGGGTGATGCTGACGGTGCTGTCCGCCGCCATCATCGCGGCAAGCATCTTTATCCCGGCGGCGCGGGCGGAAAATTCCCCGATGACCGTTGTGTATGCGCTCGACAGCGCGAATTTGACCTTCCGCGATTCGGACGCGGCGAACATCAACCAAATCAACTACGCCTTCGCCCTCATTCGGGACGGCGAGGCGGTCGGTAGCCATTGGGCGGCGATTGACCGCGTTCGCGCGTATCTGCGCAAGCACCCGCACATCCGCGGGGTGATGGCGGTCGGCGGCTGGGGCGCGGAGGGCTTCTCTGACGCCTGCGCGACGGCGGATGGACGCGCGCGGCTGGCGGACAGCATCCTCCGCCTGATGGACGAAAACGGCTTCCGCGGCGTGGATATTGACTGGGAGTACCCCGGCACGTCGGCGGGGGGCATCAAGAGCCGCGCGGAGGATGTAGAAAACTGGTACGCGCTGCTGACCCTCCTGCGCGACGGGCTTGACAAGCGAACCGCCGAGACCGGGCAGAAACACACGCTGTCCGTCGCCGTCGGGGCGGGGGATAGCCTGCTGAAGCCGATTGACCCGGCGCGGCTGAACGCGCTTGCGGATCAAGTGGTGGTGATGGCATACGACCTGTGCGGCTTTGACCGCGAGACGGGGCATCACGCGGCGCTGTATCCGGATGACAATACCCGGCAGTCCGGCGCGCGGGCGGTGCGCACGCTGACGCAGGGCGGCTTGTCGGCGGATAAAATCCTGCTGGGGATTCCGGCGTATGGGCGGATGTGGCGGCAGGTGAGCGGGCGCGCGGTGACGCAAACGGCGGGCATCAGCGGCACGAAGGTGCTGAATTTTCCGGATTTGCTGGCGCTGGAATCGCAAGGGTACACGCGGTATTATGACGGCGCGGCGAAGGCGGCGTACTGGGTCGGCGGCGAGAATTTCGTCAGCGGCGAGGATGAACAGTCGATTCGCGACAAGGCGCAATGGGCGGTGCAGCAGGGCTTGCAGGGCGCTGCGGTGTGGTCGTACGGGCAGGATGCTTCGGGCAAGCTGCTGGCGTGGGTGAAGGATGTTTTGGCACAATAATTGCGATGCTAATATGGCGATTTGTGTTGTTGCAGAGGGTTTCGCGTCTGCACGAAAACAGGCGAAGTCTGCGATTGCCCCCTCGACCCCTTCGGTGCACACTCCCATAGTTGATTTGTATCGAAAGTTTTTTATTTGACTGCTCTTTTACCCTCAAATGATGCAGAGGCGACGGGAGCAGCAGACAAAATCAAGATTGAAATAAGCAAAAAGCGGCGAGTTCCTCCGAAAATCAGGAGAGAACCCGCCGCTTCTAATTTACTGCGGCAGCGTAATGCTGTACACCTCTGTTCCGCTGGTTACGATGGCGTATCCGCCGGACGTGATGCCAATCAGCGAGCTGACGCTGCGCCCGTCCGGGAGCGACGCGGCGTATGCCACAAACCGCTGACTCTCCAGCGTGCTTGTGAACAGGTAGGTGGGGGAGAAGGCATAGATGCGGCGGCTGTCAATCGCCGCGCCGACGCAGGTGGTCGGCAGGGTGATGTGGTTGTCAACGCTGCCCGCCAGCACGCGAAGCTCCGTAATCGCCATTTCGCTGCTGGTCTGGTTTGTGGGGGCGAACAGCATCTGCGGCGTGCCGCGCGCGGACAGGCTGTGGTTCATCAGCCGCCAGCCGTAAATCAGCTGACTGCCGCTGGTGTCCTGCACGCCGCGGTAGTCGTATGTTGTCAGCTGCTGCGTGTCAAAAACATACAGCTTGCTGCCCGTGTAAAACACCTTATAGACGAGGTGGTCGCCCAAATTGACGTTGCCCGTGTTCATTTTGTTCACTTGGAAGGTGTGCAGGTACGTCGCCAGCGCGGGGCTGTACACATCCGCGCTCAACGTCCAGCAGTACTCTTCGCCAGTGCCGAAGAAGCCGCAGTCCAGCAGCATCTTGCCCTCGAACACGCCTTTTTCGCTGTCCAGCAGCTGACCGTTCAAATCCACCATCATCACTTCGGGGTTGATTTCGTCCCCCAAAACAATCACCGCGCGGGTGTTGCCAATCCGCGCAAACTGAATTTCGCTGGTCATCGGCTCGTTGTACGTCGGGCGGCCGTTTTCGTTGACGATGAACAGCTGCGTGCCCGACCACGCAATCAGGTACTTGTCCGACACGCTGAACGACGCGCCCGACCCGACCGGATACGACCAGAGCACCGTGCCCGTTGTGCCGACGCAGTGGATGGATTCGCCGTCGTAGTACACCACGCCGTCGCGGAAAACGGTCACATCCTGATGCGCAAAGCAGGGGAGCGAATATACGCCGATGGAGCGGCTGCGCGTGAAGTAGCGCACGAGGTTGACGGCGAGGACAATCAGCACGACGACCAGCACGACGATGGTGCAGTTGCGGAGCATCCGCAGGCGCTGCTTGCGCTTCTGGTCGGGGTCCGGAATGGCGGTGGATGGATTTCTGCCTTGCATGAGTTATCTCCTTCAGCCGATGCGGCTGCCAAATTCGCAGAGGAAAAACCGATTCTATTATAGCAGGATTTTCCCCGTGTTGCAACCGTTTGCATAAAAAACGCCCGCCAATCATACGATGGCAAGATTCACCTGCGCCCTGCGCGCCCATTCGCTTCGCGCGGCGTGCTATGCCGCGGTTCATCCCCGTTAGCCGAAATGAAAATAGAATAAAAACGGCTGGTTTTTCGCCAGATTTGGAGAAGATATACCGTGAACATCTTGACAAAATAGATACTTCTATTATAATAAGCATATAGGGATTTCCGAATTTCATCAGGAAGGAGAACAGGCACAATGGCGCACGAGAATAACAAAATCTGCCGCGTTTTCAAGGCGCTGTCTGAACCGAAGCGCTACCGTATTGTGACGATGCTGGCGAATGGCAAAATGTCCGCGAGTGAAATTCTCAAGCACTTCAACGTCACGCAGCCGACGCTGTCGCATGATATGCGCTTGCTGATTGATGCGGAGCTGGTCAACAATCAGCGCATCGGCAAGTCCGTCATGTACGAGCTGAACCCAGAGATGCTGCAAAACATGATTGATGTTTTGACGGCTATCCAGCATCCCGAAACGGCTGATTCCGCGGACGAGGCGGAATGAAAGCCAGCCCCAACGACCCTCCAGCGCCACGAAAGCGCGGGAAGGCCGTTTTTTTAATTCATAATTAAAAACGCGCCGCCGGAGCGACGCGCTTTTTGTTAGGGCTTGATGATGTTCTCGTAAGTGCCCGCGGGCATGGTGTTCAGCGCGGATTGGCTGCCGGCGGTGCTCATGCAGCCGTTATCCAGCAGTGCCTGATACATCGGCGCGAACGCCATGATATCCTCCACCTTGAGCTGCTTTAGCTCGTGCATCCACTGCAGGCGGCGGAACGGGTCATCCCCGTTGACGACGTCGGTAATCACCGACAGCGCGCCGGTCAGCTCGCCCGAAGAGAGCGCGTAGTAGCTGTAAGAGGAGAGAATGTAGCCATCCAGCGTCTCCTGATCCAGCGACATTTGCAGCTGCTGGAGCAGCATCGGCACATAGTTGTAAACCGTAAAGGTCTGCGCCACGTTCGGGTCGCGGTAGCTGATGATGTACATGCCGTCTTCATCCGCGCCGTGGAATACGCCGTACGCGCCGTACTGGTCGCGCAGGAGCGGATAAAGCAGACCATCGCTGACGAGGCTGCACATGGCATCCATCGCGCCGGAGTAGCCGCCTTCAACGCCCATCTGCTCAAAGGTGGCGTACACCAGGTTGAAGTTCACCGTGCTGTTGATGACGATGCCCTCGGCGCTTGCCGGAACGGGCAGGTCATACGTCTGCGGCGCGACTTCCGCCATCGGCAGGGATGCGAGGAAGCTGTCTGCCGCCGCGCGGTTGTTCTCGATGGAGGCGGCGTTGCCCGCAAAGCCGATGACCGCGTTCGCGCCGTTGTGCAGCAGCGCCTGAATGCTCTTCATCTTGGCGGCGAAGGCTTCCGGGTCGCTCTCCAGCAGCGCCTGCGCGTCAGACAGGAAGTGGTAGTAATCAACGCCCGTGGCGTAGGTGTAGAGGTTGAAGCCCGCGTCCGACTGGGACACGGCGCGGTACAGCTGCGTCATGTAGATTTCCTGCTCATAGGACTGCTTCATCGTCTGGCGGAACAGCGCGATATTGGAGGCAATCAGCGCCGTGTCGGTGAACTCGCTCTCGAAAAGCAGCTCGTTGAGCAGCGCGTAGCTGGCAGACATATCGGCGTCCGTCGCCTTCCAGCTGGCGCGGATGTAGGGGCGGAAGCCCTGCGCGTCGTCTGTGTTCAGCACCGCCAGCTTCACAACGCCGTCGTAGAGGTAGCGGCTCTGAAGCGCGTAAACATCCGCCGAGGAATGCTCCGTGGTGCCCAGCGAGCCAATCAGGTTGAGGTACAGGTTCAGCCAGTGGATGTCCTCCTGCGGAATCGCGGCGGCGTCCAGCAGGAGGTACGTCTGCCCGATGCCGTCCACGTCCGCCGTCACGTCAATGCGGCGGATGCCGCTTGCGTCGGTCACGTCGGTGTAGTCGTAGGTGCGGATTTCTTCGGGCAGGTTATCCACCGTGACCGCCTGAAGCTGCGCCACGAGTTCGGACGCATCCTCCGTGCTGCCGCTGGCCAGCGCGGCGGTGTCCGCCACAAGCTGGTCGATTTCCTCGGCGGACATGGCGACCTTGGTTTCCGCCAGCTTCGCCGCCAAATCGGCTTCAATTTCTTCCTGCTGCCCCGGCGCGGGGACGGTCGTCACGGTGATGACGCGCTGATTGTCCTCCGTCAGGTACTTCTTGGCAACTTCGGCGTACTTGCCTTCCGTCTGGTACTTCTCGAAGTTGTCCATGTTCGCGATTGACTTTTCGTAGGCGTGCACATCGCCGGTGGTCGCCCAGCAGTAGGCGATGTTCTGCGCCATGTTCACGCCGAGGTCGCTTTCTTCGGACATCAGCGCGGTTTCCATCGTCAGAGAAGAAGCGATTGCGTCCAGCATGTCCTGCGAAACGCCGTTTTCGGCAAATTCCAGCACGGAGGCGTAGATGCACTCGCGCAGCGTCTGCACGTCGCCCTCGTTCATGCCGGTGGCGACAAACACGACCGCGGGTTCAGGGCCGTCCGTCTCCAGATAGACGCTGATGTCAGCGTTAGGCAGCGCATCCACCAGATTGCTCACCAGCGCGGAAGAGGAATCGCTCAGCAGCGTCGTCAGCAGATCCAGCACATTCTGCTCTTCCTCGGTCGCGTTTTCGCAGATGAAGGTGATGTAGGTGACGGCGGCGTTCTCCGTCTCCGTGCCTTCGTAGACAGGGTACTGGCAGACCTTCTCCACGGGGGAGGTCACAGGGGTGTAATCGGGCGTGGAGAAATCAAACGCCTTCGCCTCGTAGGGGGAGAACACCTCGTCCAGCAGCGCAAGGAAGGCGGCGGGGTCTTCAATCGCGCCGTAGACGGTCGTCAGGGAGTTGGACGGATGATAGTAGGCAGTGTGGTAATCCTTGACCTCCTGCCACGTCATGGACGGAATCTCGGTCGGCTCGCCGCCCTGATTGTAGCCCATGTGGCTGCCGGGGAACGCCGCCTTCATCGCGTTGTAGGACGCGGAGGTCTCCAGCGAGGCAGCGCCCTGCATTTCGGAATACACCGTGCCGCTGATGGTCAGGGGACTGTCCGCGCTTTCCAGCGAATAGCGCCACGCCTCGGAGCGGAACAGGGACTCGTCCTCATAAATCATGGGGTTGAAGCAGCTGTCAAGGTAAAAATCCGCATACTTGAGCAGCTGCGCTTCCGACAGGGACGCAACGGGGTAAGTCGTCATGACTTGATACGTCGCGGCGTTCATGTAGGTGTTGTAGGTCTGGTAAATGAGGTTGAAGAACAGGCTTGCCGACGGGTACTTCTTCGAGCCGTCCAGCGTGGAGTGCTCAAAGACGTGCGGGATGCCCTTGTCGTCGCTAAGCGGGGTGACGAACGAAATGTCGAATGCGCGGTTCGTGTCCTCGTTGATGAGGAAGAACACCGTCGCGCCGGTCTTTTGATGGCGCAGGACGGTCGTCTTTGCGTTCAGCAGTGCGAACTCGCCGTTCTCCACCACTTCAAAGCCGTGGATGACAGCGCCGACCGCCATCTCGGTGGACGGCGCATCCGCCGATTCCGCCAGAACCGCGGGCGTAAGGCTCAGCAGCATTGCCATGCAGACCATCAGCGACAGCAGCGAGCGCAGGAGACGCTTACTCATGTGTTTTTCCCTCCTTTTTCTGCCCACCAAAACAGGAGCAGTATCATTTTCATGATACCACTCCGGGAGAGAATTGGCAAGTCAATTTTTGCCGGATGCGCGAAAATGCACGGAAAAAACATCCGGAAACAGCCTGAATCAGCAGAAATCACTCGTAGTCGAAAATCGCCTTCTGCTGGATGCGCGCGCCGAACGTCTCTTTCCAGCGGTGATGCGGTTCGCTTGCGTCGTAGGCAGGCAGCATGTCGGGTGTCATGGTCAGCTCAATCAGCAAATCATAGCGGTTCGGGCGGTTGATGACGTTGCGGCGGATGGTCAGCGCGGTCGCCACGCCGTCCGCCACCGCCTGCGCGAAAATCGCCTCCGCCTCTTTCGCCAGCGCGTCCTTGTCGCCCGCGTCGGGCGTCCACTTGACCAAAATGCAATGCTGCATGGGGATTCCTCCTCGCGAAAAACTTCCTATTTATATGGGCGGATACTGATGAGGTCGGTTCTGCTCCAATGCCCCCAAAGTAGGGGAGTGCGCACCCGAAGGGGTCAAGGGGGCGATCGGAAAGCCCCCTTGTCGCGTCCGCAGACGCGAAATCCTTGCGACGAATTGCAATCCGCCGCAAAAAATCAGATTACGAAGCGGCTTCCTCCGCAGCCTCCGCCGGCGGCTCATTCAGCATATCGCGAATGAAGTAATCAAAGAACGCTTGAACATTTTCTTCGTTGCCGTTGGCGCGGAAAATGCACGCGTAGTACGAATCCGCAGTCGGATACAGGAACGTGTCCAGATACGGCAAATCCGCACACGGGATGCCGAACAGGTGCTTTTCGCCCGTGTCGCTGTCCGTGCGCCAGCCGCGGCTCAGGCTGATGCCGCGCGATTCCAGCTCGCTCACTAAGTCCGGCATGGCTTCCTCCAGCGCCACAAATACCCCTTGCTGGGCATACGTCTGAAAGAGATCCTTCGGCAGCAGGTAAATGTCGCACTCGCGCGCCGTCATGCGGGTCATCAGCACCGCTGAACCATAAGTTTCGTCACTCATGATGAACTGTGTGTTCATTTCCTCCATGTCGGGCAGGAGCAGCTGGCGAACGTCCTCCATGTAGGCGTCCAGCGCCGTCTGATTGCCCGCGCCGTACACGCCGACAATGACCTTCTTTTCTTCCGGCGGACGGTAGCGCGTCGTCGTGAAGAGGATGCTCCAGAAAAAGATGACCAGTACCATCATCAGGACATACTTCCACCACGAATACGTCAGGTGGTTTTGCAGGCGCTCGCGCGTCACGGGTGTTTTCACGGGTTGTTTTCCTTCTTTCGGGGGGATTTAGGGGGATGATAGCACACGGATGTGAAGCCTATATGAAGTATTAGCGGTAAACCGCCGTCCAGCCGTCGCCGTCGGGCGCGTAGAACATGCTGGTCACGTCGGGATTTTCGTACACGGGCAGGTAGTCCAGCAGCGATTTTCCACGCGGATGGGCGGCGATTTCCGCCCGCGTCATCCAGCGGTTTTCGCCCTCGGCGGAGGAAGTCAGCGTGCCTGTGTACGCCGACGCTTCGTAGCAGAGCACCAGCGCGCGGGTCTGCCCGCCGTGCTTCATCCACTCCTTGATGCCGACGAGCCGCGGCGAAACGACGGTCAGCCCGGTTTCCTCCTGCATTTCGCGGACGACGGCATCCGCACACGTTTCGCCGATTTCGACGTGCCCGCCGGGAAAGCAGAGCACCGGCCACGATGGGTCGGTGCGGTCTTGCACGAGCATACGGTTCGCATCGTCGCGCAGGAGGCAGACGTTCATGAGTTCAATGGGGGCGGGGGTGTGCATAAGTACCTCCAATTTGCATATTGTATTGCAAATTGCCATACAATATGGTATAATCAGTAGTAGAAAGGGGATGCAGCAATGAAAAGTGCGAATGTGACAGTGCGGGTTGAGCCGGACGTGAAGGAAAAGGCGGAAGCGATTCTGAGCGAATTGGGGATTCCGACCTCGACCGCCATCAACATGTTTTATCGGCAGATTGTGCTGTGGAACGGGCTGCCGTTTCGCCCCGCAAAGCCGCCCATTCGCCCGCTCAGCCGGGCCGAAATGACGGACGAGGTGTTTAACGCGCGGATGGCGGAGGGGCTGGCGCAGGCGAAAGCGAATCAAACTGCACCGATGGAGGACGTATTTGCCAGACTGCTTGGGGAAATCGACAATGGAAAGGCAATATGACATCCACATTACCCTGCACGCGGAACAGGCTATGCGGGAAATCGCCAGCTATATCGCGGTGGATTTGCAAGTGCCTGAAACGGCAATGCAAATGCTGCGGACGTTTCAGGTGGAGATCGCAAAGCTGAAGATGATGCCGCAGAGAATCCCATTGACACCGGAGGAACCGTGGCATAGCGTGGGTATTCGGCGAATGCTGGTTAAAAATTACAACATCTATTTCTGGATTGATGATGAAAAGAGCATTGTCCAGATAACGGATGTAATTTACGGGCGGCGCAATCAGCCGAAGCAGCTGATGGATATGCCGATGGAGTGAGCAGCCACTGCAAGCATCTTGGAGCAATCCGAGATGCTTATTTTTTACGCATTAGCACGCGGAATCTGTATAAGGACGTCACCAACTTCATTGCGCGAAAGGGAGTCCAGAAGCAGCGCCTCTGGCAGGTTCAAGGGCAGCACCCTTGGGTTTCCCCATTACTGCCTCTGCACCACAAAGCACTCCGGCGCGCCCGCCCCGGCGTTCAAAAACCGGTGGTGCAGCACGTTGTACTCCTGCGGGCGCAGCGCCGACAGGTACGCCATCAGCGCGGCGCGTTCCTCGTCGCCCGCGGCGTGACCCGGATAGGCGCAAATGGTGCAGACGCCGCCCTTCATCAGCAGCGACAAAGCCGCCGAAATCGCCGCGCGCGTCGTCTCCCAGTGCGTCGTGATGCGCTTGTCGCCGCCCGGCAGCCAGCCAAGATTGAATGTCGCGGTGCGAATTGGCGTTATCACCCGCTCCGACAGATGCTCATGCCCCTCGGCGTAGAGCGTGCAGCGGGACAGCATCCCTGCATCCGCCAGGCGCTCGCGCGTGCGTTCCACCGCGTCGGGCTGAATGTCGAAGCCGATGACGCGCCCCGTTTCGCCCACCAGTTCGCAGAGCATCAGCGTGTCATGCCCGTTGCCCAGCGTCGCGTCCACCACCGTGTCGCCCGGCTGAACCACTTGCCGCAGCACATCGGCGGCAATCCAGCGGGCGCTGCGAAGCTCGTAGCTCATGCTCACAGCTCCTTCAATTTGCGTACTTCCACGTCCGTCAGGCGACGCCACTGGCCGCGCGGCAGGTCGTGCAGCTTAATCGTCGCAAAGCCGACGCGCTTGAGGGCGACGACCTCGTGCCCAATCGCGCTGAACATGCGGCGAACCTGCCGATTGCGCCCCTCGTGAATCGTCACCAGCAGCACGGACGCGAACGTCTCGTAGCGCACCAGGTGCACGTCCGCCGGGGAAGTCATGCGGTCGTCGTCGAGCCGGACACCCGCGCGCAGACGGCGGATTTCCTCGTCCGTCACGCGGTTGGACACCTTCACCAGGTACTCCTTGCTCACCTCGCGGCTGGGGTGGAGGAGGTTGTTCATCAGGTCGCCGTCGTTGGTCAGCAGCAGCAGACCCTCGCTGTCGTAGTCCAGCCGCCCGACAGGGTACAGGCGCACCGGGTAATCGCGGAACTTGTCCATCACCGTCGGGCGGCCTTCGGGGTCGGCGACGGTCGTCACCTCGCCCATCGGCTTGTTGTACGCCAGATAGTGCTTTTCTTCCTGAATTTTGCAAACCTTGCCATCCACCGTTACCACGTCGGCGGATTCATCCACCTGCACGCCCATTTCGGTGATAACCTTCCCGTTTACCGCCACATGCCCGTCGGCAATCAGCTTTTCGGAGTTGCGGCGCGACGCCACGCCGGAGAGGGCAAGAAACTTCTGGAGACGCATCATAATGTGTAATTCACCTTTCTGTTTATCAAAATCTTGTTTTGTACTGCTCTGATGAAAGAATGTTCCCAAAGCGGCGCGCCGAAGGGGTGTCGGGGGCGATCGGAAAGCCCCCGACTCGCCTCCGCAGAGGCGAAACCCATGCAGCCAAGACGCATTCAAGGAAAATCACGTCCAATGGACGACAATGCCATCCGGCCGCCGGCGCAGGAGCGCTTTCTTCGGATTCACCAGCACCGCGCGGTTCACCAGCGCCATCATATCCGCATCGGACGGGGAGTCGCCATAGGCGGAGGAACACTTCATGTCCAGCACGAAGCCGTTTTCCTTCAAATACTGCTCGATTCGGCGGACTTTCTCTTCGCCCTTGCAGTTTTCGCCGACTTGCCCCGTGTAGCGCCCGTCGCCGCCGACCTCGCAGCGCGTGGACAGCACCGCGTCAAGTGGCATGAACTCCGGCAGGGCGCGCATGTACACGTCCGGCGACGCGCTGACGACGACCAGCTTCATCCCCTGCGAGCGCAGGCTCCACAGCTCCGTCAGCCCATCCTGATAGAAGCGCGGCAGGTATTCATCGCGGAAGAACGCGCGGGCGACATCGAGCATTTCGTCCGCCGAACGCCCCTTCAAAAACGACAGCGTGGCGGATTTTGCCCGCGACGCCCGCGACGGCCGCAGCTTCCAATACAGGAACGCCCCCGCGGCTTTGACCAGCTGCCGGCGCGGCGAAATCCGCTTGCGGATGCAGTACAGCAGGAAGGGGAGGATGGAATCGCCGCGGGCAAGGGTATCGTCAAAATCAAAAAACGCAATGCCTTGTGTCATAGCGGGCAGTCCTCGTGCAGCACAAGGTGGGTGTACGCGCGCTGACCGGATTTCATCTCCGCCATCAGCTGCCCGTCGCCCAACAATTTGTACTTGTAGGTCGTCAGACCGTCCAGCCCCATCGGGCCGCGCGCGTGCAGCTTGCCCGTCGCAATGCCGACTTCCGCGCCGAAGCCGTACACAAAGCCGTCCGCAAAGCGCGTTGACACATTGCGGTACACGCCGGCGGAATCCACGCGGGTCAGGAACTCCTTCGCCGCCGCGTCATCGCGGGTGACGATGCAGTCCGTGTGATGGCTGCCGTAGCGGTTGATGTGGGCAATCGCGGCTTCCAGCGAATCCACGACGCGGATGGACAGCACATAATCCAGATACTCCGTGCGCCAGTCCTCTTCCGTCGCGGCTTCGACGGGGATAATCGCGCGGGTCGCCTCGTCGCCCAGCAGCCGGACGTGCTTTTCCTGCATCGGGGGCAGGAGCTTGGGCAGAAAATCAGCGGCGATATCGCGGTGGACGAGCAGCGTCTCGCAGGCGTTGCAGACTGCCACATTCTGCGCTTTACTGTCCACGGCAATCGAAACCGCCATCTCGACATCGGCGGATTTATCCACATAAACGTGGCAGATGCCGTCGGAGTGCCCCAGCACGGGAATGCGGCTGTTGTCCATGATATAGCGGACGAACTCCTTGCTGCCGCGGGGGATGATGAGGTCGATGAGCGCGTCCTCCTTCAGCATGGCGGCGACGTCCTCGCGGGAATGCAGCAGCTGCGCGAAATCCGCCGGAAGCCCGACATCCGCCGCCGCTTCCCGGAGCGCATCACACAAGGCGGCGTTCGTCCGCTCCGCCTCGCGGCCGCCCTTGAGCAGCACGGTATTGCCGCTCTTGAGCGCCAGCGACGCAATCTGCACCAGCGCATCCGGGCGGCTCTCGAAAATCACGCCGATGACCCCAATCGGGCAGGTCACGCGGTACATTTTCAGCCCCTGCGTGATTTCGTGCGTCATCGTCGTCGCACCGATGGGGTCGGGCAAATCCGCCAGCGCGCGAAGTCCGTCCGTCACGGCGCGCAGCTTCTCTTCGCGGAATTTCAGCCGGCCAAGCAGGGGCGCTGCCAGCCCGTCCGCCTCCGCCTGATGAATATCCGCCGCGTTCGCCGCAAAAATATCCGCCTGATGATTTTCCAGCACCTCCGCCATCCGCAGAAGCGCCGCGTTGCGCGTTTCCAGCGACGAAGCCGCCAGCGTCCAAGCCGCCTCCCGGCTGTTTGCCGCCATCTCGTGAAGATCGTTCATCCTGTCCTTCCTCCTGTACCACAGAAAATCTTCCTTTTTATTATAGCATGGAAGTTTGGGACTTGCAATAAAAAAACGAATATGCTATAATAGTTCCTGCTGAAACAGGCAGACGCGCAAGGGAGGCGAGGAACGTGCCGCATCAGAAGGGAATCAAGTCCGTGGCACAGAATCGCAAGGCGTGGCACGATTATTTCGTCGAGGAGAAATATGAGTGCGGGCTGGCGCTGTTCGGCACGGAGGTCAAAAGCATCCGGCAGGGACGCGTGAACCTGAAGGAGTCGTGGGCGCAGATTCGCGGCGGCGAAATCTGGGTCGAGGGGATGCACATCAGCCCCTACGACCAGGGCAACATCTTCAACCGTGACCCCATGCGCCCGAAAAAGCTGCTGATGCACAAGAGCGAAATCCGCAAGCTGGACGGGCTTGTTTCCCGGCAGGGCTACACGCTTGTGCCGCTGGAAATCTACCTGAAGGACGGGCGGATGAAGCTGCAATTGGGTCTTTGCCGCGGCAAAGCGGAACACGACAAGCGCGACACCATCGCCAAGCGCGACGCTGACCGCGACATCCGCCGCGCACTCAGGGAGCACAACAAGTGACCTCAGCACAACCTTTGCACATACGATAAAGGAACGGGCAACCTAACTTCCTATTGTAACTTTCCCCCAAAAGCAGCATGGGAGTGTCCAGCCGAAGGTTTCCAAAGGGCGATCGGAAAGCCCTTTGGTCGCCACCGCAGTGGCGATTCCTTCTGCTACAAAAGTAAACAAGTAACAAATTACCATCAACCAATGGGCGGCGCTGCCCCAAAAGAAGCGCCATCTCATTCATGGGGATGATCCGGTTTCGACGGGGGTTGTCGAGGGCGGGATAAGCGAGCCGTGGCCCCTGACCACGATAAAACGGGGAACTTAAATGTAACTGACAATAATCAGTACGCTTTCGCTGCCTAATTAGGCGCGACGCTGGCCCGGTCTGCCCGCTTGACCGGTTCCCAGCGCCATTCAAGCGGGGAACGAGCGCATGTAAGCTTTGCCATGCGTCCGTAACATGAAGCTACCAATCGCTGAAGCCTGACTGCGGGCGTCATCGTGCGGGAATTTCAAATCACAGTCTGCGCTCGGAGAAGGTCCTGCAAGCGAGCCTTCGGACAGGGGTTCGACTCCCCTCATCTCCACTTCTTCACCGCGATTCCCAAGAGGGGTCGCGGCACTTTTTTTGTTTTGGGGGAAAAACGGCTGCGAATCAGCTACCAATTTCAGCTGTATTGTGCTATAATGGAAGCGAAAACGGCGGAGGGGGAACGAAAAATGAAAAAGCTGCTTGCTGTGTGCCTGATGGCGCTCGTTTGCTGGGTTTGCGCGGGGTACGCGGAAGAAACGCAGGTCGGCGATACGGTCATTTTCGGGCAATATGAACAGGATGGCAATTTGGATAACGGCAGCGAGCCCATTGCGTGGCAGGTGCTGGATGTGCAGGGCGGCAAAGCGCTGCTCATGAGCCGCTATGCGCTGGACTGCCTGCCGTTCCATGACGAAAAAACCGATGCCGCGTGGAATCAAAGCGCGCTGAATGCGTGGCTTCAGGCGGACTTTCATGCGGCGTTCACGGATGCTGAGTGGGCGGCGATTGCCCCGGTGACGTTGGCGGATACGGCGGCGGATGGGAATCCGGAATGGCAGAATACGGATGCTGAACCGGCGGAAACGCACGTTTTCCTGCTCAGCTATGCGCAGGTGATGCAATATCTTCCGGAGCAGGAGCAGCGGAAAGTCAGCGGCACGGAATATGCCCGGTCACGGGGGGCGAAGTTTCTGGGCTTCACCACTATCGGCATCGGCGAAACGGACTGGTGGCTGCGCTCGCCGGGCAAGGAAAGCTACGACGCGTGCTTTCTGGATGTCCGCGGCGCGGTCGGGACGAAGTGCGTGACGGAAAAACTGGGGGTTCGCCCGGCGCTGTGGATGGACTTGTCCGCCGACCGCAATGCGTTCCCGTATGAACAGCAGGTTCAGGCAAAGCAGTTTGCGGAGCAGGGGGATTATGCCGAAGCCACCGCCCTGCTGGACACGCTGGGCGACTATGCGGGCAGCGCGGCACTGGCGAAGGAGTACCGCTATCAGCAGGCGCAGGCGGAAGCGGCAAGCGGAAATTACGATGCCGCGATTGCCCTCTACACGGAACTTGCGGGTTATGCGGACAGCGACGCGCTTTGCCGCGCAAGCCGCTATGAAAAGGCAGTAGCGGCGCAGGAAGCGGGGGATTACGCGGGCGCAATGGCGCTGTTTGCTGACGCGGGACAGTACGCCGACAGCATGGCGCGCCTGCGCGAATGCTGCAAGCAGCAGGGCATATCCATCTATTACTTCTCGGAAGATGCCGTAAATGCTGGGGTTGACACGGGCTATGCCAAGCAGGATACCATCAGCGGTGACGACAAGCACTTCGGCTGGCGGCTGGGAAGATTCTTCCTGACGGGCTTTACCCGCGTGACGGCGGACGAAAATCAGCAGCCTGTTTTCATCAAGACGCTGGGTGACTCTGTTACCCTGTGGTTTGATTTGGAGCAGGATATCGACGCGCTGAACGGCAACGCGCAGCTTTCTCTCGCGGCGGATGCGAACGGCTATGACCAGCAGTTCGGCATCCCCAAAACGAACTTCGGGCGCGGCACGCTGATTGTCCGCCACACGGATTATCAGAATGCCAAAGGTGAACCGGCGGTTTACACGGATTATCTGCTGGCGAAAGGCACAACGGGCGCGAATACGCGGATTGTGCTGCACGAAGAGGGCGACTACGAGGTGGCGCTGGATTACGAGGTGCAGGACAGCGAGTTGACGCACATCACCAGCAAATTTGGCAATTACCGGATTTTCCTGCGCTTCTCCATCCGCAACGGCAACTGCATGGTCTACCCGTTTGACCTGCTGACGGGCGCGGAGCTGCAGAACACATCGGTCGCGGAGGCTGGATTCTCGCTGGATTTGGCGCGCTCGCGGTATCTGGACATCAACGTTCGGCGCGCGGTGCTGGTGGAAACGGCGAACGGCGTCATCGAGGATGAGCGCTTCAACCGCCCCGCGAAGGACGGCGACCGCTACACGCAGGAGGGCATATACACCATTTCGGTCAGCAACCGATACACGGGCGAATCCACAACAAAAACGATTTTCGTCGGCTCGCAGGAGCTGCTGGAGACGTATGTGCGCAACGGCTTCTCGCTGGAGCGCCTGAAATGAGGGGAATGCGGATGAAAAAGCTATGTTCGCTGCTGCTGGCGCTGGTGCTGCTGGCGGGCTGTGCGCTGGGTGAAAGCGCACCGGAATTCCGCCGGATGGGGGATGCGCCGCTGCTGCCGTATCTGGAAAACAGCCTGTACGAACAGCTGGTGTCCGATTTGGACAGCAGCGACTATTTTGTGGAAAACGTACAGGCGGTGTACATCTCTCAGGAGTATCTGGACGAGCTGGCGTTCAACTCGCAGGAGAACGTCTACTTCGGCTATACGCTTTCCGAATTAAACGCGCAGTTTCAGGGCGAAAAGTACATCTTCACCCTTGGTGAAAACAACGAGACGGTCGCCGTGCCGTGGACGGACTACGATGATGCCTACGACCGCGTGATTCGCAACGTGGCAATCGGCACGGGCGTGATTTTGGTGTGCGTGACGGTTTCCGTTGTGTCGGCAGGCGTGGGCGCACCGGCGGTCAGCATGATTTTCGCGATGGCAGCCAAAGACGGCGCTGTCGGCGGTCTGCTTGGCGCGGCGAGTTCGGGCGTGCCGGCGTTCGTCGCGACGGCTGTCCGAACGGGCGACATGCAGCAGGCGGCGCGCGAGGCAGCCTTGGCGGGCAGCGAGGGCTTCAAGTGGGGCGCCATCGGCGGCAGTATTTCGGGCGGCGTGACGGAGGCGGTCGGGCTGAAGGGCGCGACGCTGAATGGCTTGTCCATGAACGAAGCGGCGCAGATTCAGCGCGAATCGGGCTATCCGCTGGACGTCATCAAGGGCTTCCGGACGATGGAGCAGTACGAGGTCTGCCAGAAAGCGGGGCTTGTACCGAAAATGGTGGATGGCAAGATGGCGCTCATCCGCCAAATTGACCTCGATTTCGTGGACGAAAAGGGGCAGACGAACTTGAAGCGGATGCAGCAGGGATTGGCGGCACTTGACCCGGCGACGGGAAAAGCATATGAACTGCATCATATTGGACAGAAACAGAATTCGACGCTGGCGATTCTGACAAAAGCGGAGCATATGCAGAATGGCAATAATAAAATATGGCACATCCTCGGGAAAGACTCGGAAGTTAACCATGGGCTTTTTACTGAACAGCGCGAAGCCTTCTGGAAGGACATGGCGGATTTGCTGACGCAAGGAGGATTCTAATGAAGACAATCGTTGACCTGCTTCGTGCGCAGCCGGCGTTTATTTCGGCAAAAGCCCCGACGGCGCAGGAGGTCACGCAGGCGGAGCAATCGCTGGGTGTGACGTTCGCGGCGGATTACCGCGATTATGTGGCGGCGCTGGGCGTGGCAAGCTTTGAAGGGCATGAGCTGACGGGCGTGTGCCCCTTTCCGCGGCTGAGCGTCGTTTCAGTGACGCAGCAGGAGCGCGCGGTGAATCCCGCAATTCCATCGGCATGGTATGTGCTGGAGCAGACAAACATCGACGACCTTGTGATTTGGCAGGACGCGTCGGGAGCGGTGTATCAGGCGATGCCGGGGCGTGCGCCGGAGAAAATCAGCACAACGATGGCGGCGTATATCGCGCAAAAAGATGAATAGGAAAAACGCGCACAGTACGAAATGCCGGAAAAGTGATTGCAAAGGCGGCGTACTTGCGGTATAATGGGTGCAAATCCACAAAAGAAAGGGTGTGCTTTGCATGAAATGTCCACGCTGCCGCAGCCGTGACGTGCGGGTGGAGCTGGTTCGCGAACGCCGGGCTACGCGCCACAGTTTGGCGTGGTGGCTGCTGATTGGCTGGTGGATATGGCCGTTCAAGCTGCTGTTTCTGCCGGTGATTTGGTCGCAGGAGGCGGAGCGGAAGGGAAAGCGTCCGCCGCCCCGGCGCGACGAGATGGTGACAAGGAGCGTCGCGGTCTGCCAGCACTGCGGGCACCATTGGCGGGTCTGGTGAAAAGGGGAGCACGCTTTGTTTTGAATAGCAAAAACGCAGGGCATCGCCGTTTTGACGATGCCCTGTTTGTGTTTACTTCATCAGGTTCATGCCGATCTGACGGCCGGATGCCAGCGCGTAGCCGACGCCGGAGCCGGAAGAGTAGGCGTAGGCGTACATCTCGCGGTTCGAGGTCTCGCCGCCAGCGTACAGGCCGTTAATGACCGAGCCGTCCTCGCGCAGGACTTGGAAGTCCAGATTCGTCTTTACGCCCGCAATCGTGCCGCCCGTGCAGACGTAGATGCGCACCGCGTAGTACGGCGCCACGTCGATGGCGGTCAGGTTGGAGGCGTCCTTGCCGAATTCGGTGTCGTTGCCCGTCGCGCAGGCGGTGTTGTACGTTTCAACGCTCTTGACCAGCGTGTCCGCGTCCACGCCCATCAGCGCGGCAAGTTCTTCGATGGTGTTCGCCTTGACGACTTCGGTGCCGTCCACCGCCGCGTCCAGCAGCGCAGCGCCCGCGAACTTGCTGTCGCCCAGCGCCCACGCGATGCCGTCTTCCGTGCGGCTCAGCGCGACGGTCGCCTGATAAGGCATGTAACCCTCGTTGAAGAAGCGCTGCGCCTTGCTGTTGACAACCATGCGCCCCCACAGGTTCACGGACATGCAGAAGCCCGCGATGCTGCCGTTGCGGCTGGTCGAGCCAAGGGTGATGACATAGGGGTCGTTGTAGAACACGCCGCCGACGTCAAGCGCCATCTGCATCCCGTCGCCAGTGTCGCCCGCGCCCGCGGTGGTCAGGTCAATCCAGTCGGCGAACTGGGGCAGGTACTCGCGCATCATGGGTTCGCTCGCCGCGAAGCCGCCGGTCGCCAGCACAACGCCGCGGGAGGCGTACACGTCGTAGGAGCCGCTTGCGTCCTGCACGGTCGCGCCGATGATGTCGCCCGCGTCGTTGGTCAGCAGCTTCGTGCCGGTCGTGCTCAGGCGAAGGTCAGCGTCGTGATTTTTCAGCCAGTCCACCATGTGGTCAATCAGCATGTAGCCGCCTTCGGGGTCAGCCGCGCCGGTTTCGCTGTCGATGACGTAATCCGGCACCTGATAGCGCCCGTTGGGGAAGAAGGGGTAGGTCACCCAATGCGCAACGCCCTCGTCCTCCAGCCAGTTGACTGTTTCGCCAACCTGCGTGAAGTAGTTGCTCACGCGCTCGTAGGTCGGATAGCCGGGGTCTTTGCCCAGCACGCCGATGTCCGAATCGGAGGATGCTTTCCACTCCTCCAGCCAGACTTCGCTGTTCGGCTCCAAGCCGATGCTCTGCGTGTAGTAGGTGTTTTCCGCCGCGACGACCGCGCCGGATACGGACGTAGAGCCGCCGAAGCGCGACAGCTTCTCGACCACCATCACGTCCTTCGCGCCGTTGTCCATTGCGGACATGGCAGCAGCCAGACCCGTGCCGCCGCCGCCGATGACCAGCACCTCGACGTGCGCCGTGCGATCGCCGACATCCGCAGTGTTCTTTTCGACCGGCGTGCGCAGGGTATCCGGGTCAGCGCCCGCCTGCTTCACGCAGTCCTCGACCGCCGCCAGAATCGCCTTGCTGGTGATGGTCGCGCCCGTTACCGTGTCCACCGCCAGCGTCTGATGCGCCACGATGTCCGCCGGAATCTGCTCCAGCGCGCCGGACGCAATCGCAGGCGTTTCGGCCTGCTCCGTCACCTTCACATCGGTGATGGCGTTGTCCGAGAAGGTCACTTCAACCGTCACCGCGCCGTTCATGCCGTTGGCGGAGGCAGTGTACGTTCCCGCGTTGAAGGTCGCCGCGAATGCCGCCGGAATCAGGCACAACAGCATCGTCAGCGCCACAAACAGGGAAATCAAACGCTTTTTCATAGGGAAAAATCCCTCCTTTCATGCCTGTATCATACTGCTTTGTGAAAGGAATGTCAAACAAGCGTTTTCTTTCTCGTCATAAGCGGAACTTATGGATGCCGCTCCGCCATGTCCGCCTGACGAAGCTGCTCGACGAATTGCAGGTGCAGCGGCGTCATCTGGCGCATGACCGCCTCGGTGTGGTGGAGAATCGGCGTGTCGCTGACGATGGGAATCAGGCGGATGCCGACGGGATAGCTGCCCTGCGGCATGAACGAAATGCCCTGATTCAGGTTGATCATCAGCAGCTGATCCTCGATGGTGTCCGCAAAGCGCAGCGCGTCCTTTGTCCACCCAAGCCCCATCAGCCAGCGGGCGATGTGGCTGCTCGCCCTGCGATTCGCGCCCGCCTGCAGGAGGATGACGGGAAAATGCGTCAGCTCCGGCAGGGTGACGGAATTTTTCCCCGCCAGTGGGTGCGATGACGCGACGGCGGCGCAGATGGGGCGCTCCATCACCGTGACGTGCTTCATCTGCTGCAAGGGGATTTCGCCCGGAATCGCCAGCGCAATGTCACAGTCGCCCGCCTCCAGCGCCGCGCCGATTCGCGCCATCGACAGCTGCCGCACGCGCAGTTCAACCTCCGGATGATGCGCCCGAAACGCCGGAATCGCCCGCAGAAGCAGCTGCTGCTCCATCGGCCCGGTGTAGGCAATCGTCAGCGTCCGCGGCTGACGGCGCTGCGCGTCCGCAAACGTCTCTATCGCCTGATAGCACTGAACCAGCTGCTCCGCCATCGGCACAAGCGCCTGCCCCGCCTCCGTCAGCGACGTGCCGGACTTGCTGCGCGTCAGCAGCGTCAGCCCCAATTCCGCTTCCAGCGCCGCCATCTGCTGGCTCATCGCGGTCTGGGTGATGAAGCTCTTCTGCGCGCCGAGGGTGATGCTGCCCGTCTGCGCGACGGCGAGGAAATACGCGAACCGCTCCAATTTCAAGGGAGTCCCCACTCCTTCCTGCGGGATGCAAACGGCTTCTTTCCTTATACTATTTCCAAATGAGAATGCGCCAAGATGCGAAGTGAATTTTTCATTCTGGCTAACGGGAGTGAAACGCAGCGTAGCAGCGCTACGCTAAGTGGAACGACCGGACGCCAGAAGGGAAAAGGCACGAGCAGCTGGTGCAGGCGAATTTGGAAATAGTATTATTTTATCACGCATTTTCGCGCCGCGCAAGGGGGATTGTGATTCGATTGACAAGCAGCACGGGCGGTGGTACAATGAGGGAGACAGGGGCAATCGCCCCAAACGATGCAGAGAGGGAGAAAACGATGCGAAAATACGAAGTGGTCGTGCCGGAAAACGTCGAAATGGCGGACATTCACGCCATCCAGGCGCGCGTCAAAAAGCATAACCTCCTGACGGTGGCACTGCTGATTCCGCTGTTTGCCGGCTATGTGCTGCGGGAATCCAGCGAAACGCTGGGCGACATTGTCTTTGTCCTTTCGCTTGCGCTGATGGTGCTGGGCTTCATTTCCGGCAGGGGCGACGAGAAGCGGCTGCCCGCGTACTGGGCGAAGTACCAGCAAATCCACCGGATGGACAACCTCCTGCGCGCGAACCTCGTCGGCGTGTGGCTCTGCGCCGAAGCGCGCGTGGCGGTTTATCGCGAGGGCAGCGGCTACCGCGTGCAGCTGGGCGTTCTCGACGAAAAGACGGGCGCGTGGGAAAACGACGAGCAGGACGAGGTTTTCCCGACACTGGCGGATGTGCGCGAATATGCGTCGCAGGAGGGGTACGAGCCGATGGACGTAGACTTCGAGCAGATGACGGACGAGGAGTTTCGGCAATTTCTGGATGCGCATCGAATCTGATAAAGCGCACGCCCACAAAAGTAAACAAAAATCCCCCTCCGATGCCATTCATCCGAGGGGGATTCCTTTGCGCACAATTACCACCCGCGCCCGAAGCAGCTGCGCCGTGCCGCGCCCTGCTCGCCGGAAACGTACCGTGCGTTGAACGCCGCGTTTACTTCGCGCAGTTCCATCTCGCCGTCAATATACGCTTGGTACATCTCGATGATGCCCTCCGCGCAGCCGTCGCAGGACGCGGAAATGTTGCCAATCGCGTCATCGACAATCTGCTGGCGTTCCTCGCGGGTCGTGTCCTTAATCAGAATGCTGGTCATCGTGAAAAATCGCTCCTTTCAGGCGGCTGCTTTCACGCCGTCAATATCCGGCGGCAGCTTCTGCATCTGCTCACGGTAGACGCGGCGCAGGCAAATCATCTCCGCCGCCGCCGTAATCGCCCACGAAACGATGTAGAGCAGGTACAAGCTCTCAATGGTGTGGAAGTACGCGAACACCGTGTACACCCAGATAATGCGGAACACGCACGAACCCATAATCACGATAACCGTGGGCACAAAGCTCTTGCCCAACCCGCGGTTCGCGGCAATGGTGCAGTCCATGAAGGCGGAGAAGGCGTAGGAGCAGCCCATGATGCGCAGGCGGATCATCCCGGCTTGCGCCACTTCCTCGACGTTTGTGAAAATGCCGAGGAACTGCCGCCCGAAGATGACCAGCAGCGCACTCATGACAAGGGCAATGCCGAAGGAGAACACCATCGAGATGAAGTAGCTGTGGATGATGCGCTTGCGCTTGCCCGCGCCGTAATTCTGACTCATGAAGGACGAGCAGGCGGTGTAAATGGCAGCCATCACGTCGTAAACCAGCGCGTCGGCGTTCGCGGCGGCGGCGTTGCCTTCCACCATCACCTCGTCAAAGGAGTTCACGCCCGCCTGAATGAACAGGTTCGCTATTGCGAAAATCGCGTTCTGCAAACCGGCGGGAATGCTCAGCGACAGCACCTGCCTTGCCTTGTGCGGCTCAATCCGCAGCATCGACCGTTCCAGCCGCACCACGCTCCCCGAACGGCGCAGGGACAAAATCACCAGCGCCGCCGAAATATACTGGGAGATGATGCTTGCCAGCGCCACACCCGCCGCCGCCAAATGGCAGACGATGACGAAGAACAGGTTCAGCAGGATGTTGATGACACCCGCCATCGAGAGGAAGTAGAGCGGCTTTTTCGTGTCGCCGGCGGCGGAAAGCACCGCGTTGCCAAAGTTGAACACCGCCATGGCGGGCATACCGAGGCAGTAGATGCGCAGGTAGCTGACCGCACCCGCCATCAGCACCGGCTTCGTGCCGAGCATGGAGAGCATTGCGGGCGTGAAAAGGAACCCCAGCGCCATGATGATGACGCCGACAATCAGCGAGAGAATCAGCGAGGTATGCACCGCCTCGTGCACGTCCTGGTCGTGCCGCGCGCCGATATACCGGGCGACGACGACGTTGACCCCGCTGCCCATGCCGATCAGGAAGCCGGTGAACAGCGAGACAAGAATCGAGGTAGACCCGACTGAGCCCAGCGCTTCCGGCCCTGCAAACTGCCCAACCACCGCCACGTCGGACATGTTGAACAGCACTTGCAGCACGTTCGTTGCCATCAGCGGCAGGGAAAACAGGATAATCTGCTGGACGAGCGGCCCGTGCGTCAGGTCGTGCGATTTGGATGCCATGATTTTGCTCCTTTGCGAAATCTTCCGCCGCTGATTATACACCGGAAAAACGAAACTGGCAAGAGGAAAAACAGCGTTTTGGGCGAATAATATCATATTGTAATGTCAGGGATTCCGGCAGCCACATCGGTTCTGTTTCCATTGCCCCTCGTCGCTCCCGCAGGAGCGCCCCCCTGCGACAAAACAGCCTATATAATAAGGAAAGAACTGCACCAAGAAAGAAGGCAAAAATCCACCATGCACGATTACCGCGCCATCTTCCTCGACATCGACGGCACGCTTACCCAGCCGGGGCATTCCGCGCCGCCCGTATCCGCCGTCGCTGCCATCGAATCCGCCCGCCGCTTGGGACGCCGCGTTTTCCTCTGCACCGGCCGCTGCGAAGCGATGCTCAAGCCGCTTCTCCATTGCGCTGATTTTGACGGCTACGTTGCGTCCTCCGGCGGATTGGTGGTCGTCGGCAGCCGCGACGTCTTTGACTGCCCCATGACCCCGCAGGAGCAGGCGCATGTGCTGACGGCGCTGTCGGATAACGGCGTGTTCCGCACCGTGCAGACCCGCATGGGCGCGTACTGCGACGAGGGCTTCCGTGATTTTCTCCGCGCCCGTGACGTGCAAAACGGCAGCAGCGAGCTGCTCCGCTGGCGCGAGGCCATCGAGCAGCGATTGCAGATGCAGCCCATGCGCGATTACGGCGGCGAACCCGTTTATTCCGTCGTGTGCATGTCCCCGACGCGGGCGCAGCTGGACAAAGCCATGGCGGAATGCAGCGAGTTCGACTTTGTACTGATGGACGACCGCCAGCACGACCTTGTGAACGCGGAAACCGCCAACCGCCGCTATGATAAGGGCAGCGGCGTCAAGCAGGTGTGCGCGGCAATCGGCGTTGACCTGGCGGACAGCATCTGCTTCGGCGACAGCCTGAACGGCCTGCCGATGTTTGGCGCGGCGGGCTTTTCCGTCTGCATGGGCAATGGCGGGGAGGCGGCAAAGCAATCCGCGGACGCGGTCTGTCAATCGGTGGAGGCGGGCGGGCTGGCGAAGGCGTTCGCGGATTTCGGCTTGCTGGCATAAGCGGCGCATCCCCCGCATACCCTCAACCGAATCAACCGAGCGGGGAGGGAGACGAATGCGCAAACGCTCCTGCGGCGAGCGGCAATGGGTCATCTGCACGGGTCAGCGCGCGCTGATGATTGCGGGCATCGTGCTGGTGGCGGCAGGGCTGATTGTGCTGCTGCTGTGCATCCCGGCGTGGGCGTGGGCGGCGCTGCTTGGCGTGGCGCTGGCAATCGCCGGGCTGGTGCTGATTTGTGTGGGGAGGAGGTGACAGAAATGCGGGTGCGGATGGTGTGCGTGAAGGTGCCGAAGCCCCTGCGCGGGGTTGTGCGGTTTCTGGTGAAGAAACGGCGGAAATCTGCGTGATACTATTTCCTGATTTACCTGCGCCATCTGCTTGCGCCTTTTTGATTCTGGCGTCCACTCATTCCACTTAGCGTAGCGCTGCTACGCTGCGTTTCATTCGTGTTAGCCAGAATACAAAAATTCGCGGCGCATTTTCATCAGGAAATAGTATAAGTCATTGACAGATAAGCAAAAGCGTGCTATGATAGCGTTGGTATCCGATAATTGCATAGAAACGGAATCAGAGGTGCGCACGCATCGTGTACCGCGGCGGAGGATGGCTTCCGAAGAGGCCGCGGGAAGGGGTGGTGCGCCGAAAGGCAGGGCAAACGAAGCCGCAGACCCTGTGCTTGGGCGCGGGCCGGACAGGTTCGTGACTGTCATCGGGGTGAAAAAATCCCCGGCGGAGCGCTGATTCACTGAGACACCGCCTGTTCCTTATGGGCAGGGCATCATGCGGGCGACTGCATGGAAAATCGGGTCTTTGGCGCACCGCGAGCAGGATGGCTTGTGGTGGCTTTTTTTGAATCCGAATGGACAGGATACCGCAAAAAAATCAGCAGAAACACATGGATGGAGGATACAGCAAATGGAGAAGTATCGTGTAGGCATTGTTGGCGCAACGGGCATGGTCGGTCAGCGCTTTATTTCGCTGCTGAAGGATCATCCGTGGTTTGAGGTGAACTGTGTGGCGGCGTCGGCGCGCAGTGCCGGCAAGACGTACCGCGAGGCGGTCGGGGAGCGCTGGGCGTTCGCGTGGGAGATTCCGGAAAAGGTGGCGGGCATGACCGTCGTCGATGCGGCGGATATTGACGAAGTGAGCAAGCATGTGGACTTCGTTTTCTGCGCCGTGGACATGAAGAAGGACGAAATCCGCGCGCTGGAGGAAGCCTACGCGAAGCACGAAATCCCGGTCGTGAGCAACAACAGCGCCTGCCGCGGCATCGAGGACGTGCCAATGGTCGTGCCGGAAATCAACGCCGATCACCTTGCTGTCATTGAAGCGCAGAAAAAGCGCCTTGGCACGAAGAATGGCTTCATCGCCGTCAAGCCGAACTGCTCCATCCAGAGCTATGTGCCCGCTCTGACCCCCCTGCTTGACTTTGAGCCGGAGAAGGTCAGCGTGTGCACCTATCAGGCGATTTCCGGCGCGGGCAAGACGTTCAAGACGTGGCCCGAAATGGTGGATAACGTGATTCCCTACATCGGCGGCGAGGATGAAAAGAGCGAAAACGAGCCGCTGAAGCTGTGGGGGCATGTGGAGGATGGCAAGATTGTCAACGCGACGCTGCCCGTCATCTCCGCGCAGTGCCTGCGTGTCGCGTGCTCCGACGGCCATATGGCGGCGGTGTCCGTCAGCTTCAAGAAAAAGCCGACCATCGAGCAGATCAAGGAACGCTGGGCGAACTATGAGACGGAAGCGCAGCGCCTGGAGCTGCCGAGCGCGCCCAAGCCTTTCCTGCAGTATTTTGAAGACCCCTCCCGCCCGCAGACCCGCCTTGACCGCGATTTCCAGAACGGCTTCGGCGTCTCCATCGGCCGTCTGCGCGAGGATAAGCTGTTTGACTACCGCTTTGTCTGCCTGAGCCACAACACGGTGCGCGGCGCGGCGGGCGGCGGCATCCTGACGGCGGAGCTGCTCTGCCGCAAGGGGTACATTCCGCACCGGGTGTAATGCAAAAATCGTATAAATATCTGGAAGGAAGTTATCACAATGAAACCTTTGTTCACAGGCACTGGTACGGCGCTGATTACGCCTTTCAAGAACGGCGAAATTGACTGGGATGCGCTGGACAACCTCGTAGAAAGCCAGATCGCGGGCGGCGTGAGCGCGCTGATTGCCGCGGGCACGACGGGCGAACCATCGACGATGACGTGGGATGAGCACATTGAGGTCATTCGCTTCGTCGCCGAGCGCGCGAAAGACCGCGCCTGCGTCATTGCTGGCACGGGCAGCAACTGCACGCGCGAGGTCATCCACGCGGCGAATGTCGTCAAGGACTTCGGCGTGGCGGCGCAGCTGGTCGTCACCCCCTACTACAACAAGTCCACGCAGGAGGGACTGGTGGCGCACTACACGGAGATTGCCGAAAAGACCAGCCTGCCGATTGTCGTCTACAACGTTCCCTCCCGCACGGGCGTGAACATCCAGCCCGCGACGCTTGAGAAAATCTGCCGTCTGCCGCAGGTCGTCGCCGTGAAGGAAGCGAACCCCGATGTGGTGCAGGCGATGGAGAAAATCAACCTCGTCGGCGACGACGCAACCTTCTACTGCGGCAACGACGACCTGACGATTCCGCTGATGGTGTTGGGCTTCCAGGGCGTCATTTCCGTGCTGAGCAACGTCATGCCCGCCGAAACGAGCAAGATGACCGCGCTGGCACTGGAAGGCAACTGGGCGGAAGCGTCCCAGATGCAGCGCGACCTGCTGCCGATGGTGAAGGCGCTGTTCTGCGAAACCAGCCCGATTCCCTGCAAGGCAGCCATGAGCATGATGGGCATGTGCCGCAACGAACTGCGTCTGCCGCTGATTCCCATGCAGGAAGCCAACCAGCAGAAACTCGCCGACATTATGCGCGGCTGGAAACTGATTTAAGGCGACTTCGCCGCTTCTCTGCGCGTCCGCAGACGCGCCCCATGTAACGCTATAAATCAAGAAACTTAAATGGGCACGCGAAGCAGTCCAGAGGGCGATCGCAAAGCCCTCTGGTCGCTCCCGCAGGAGCGAAATCCCTGCGACAAAAAAGCGCATTTTCTTAGGAAACACAAGGAGCAAAGAACAACGATGACCATCCTCATCAGCGGCGCGTGCGGCTTCATGGGCCGCGAGGTCGCCGCGCAAGCAAAATCCTCCGGCATTGACGTGGTGTGCGGCGTGGACATTGCCGCCGGGGTCGCCCCGTATCAGCCGGATTTCCCCCTCTATGCGAACTATGCCGACGCCCCCAAGGCGGATGTGGTGATTGATTTCTCCAACTGGAAGCCCGGCGCGAACGTGCTGGATTACGCCACGAAGTACCGCGTCCCGGTCGTCATTGCCTCGACGGGTCTGACCGACGAGCAGCTTCACCAAATCGCCGAAGCGTCGAAGGTCGTGCCGATTTTCCGCTCCGGCAACATGAGCCTTGGCATTGCCCTGCTGCGTGCCCTTGCTAAGAAGGCGGCAGGCGTCCTTGGCGATGCCTTTGACGTGGAAATTGTCGAAGCGCACCATAACCGCAAGCTCGACGCGCCCTCCGGCACGGCGCTGATGCTCCTGGACGCGGTCAAATCCGCCTATCCGGATGAGCGCGAAGCCGTTTTCGGCCGCCACGGACGCGACTGCAAGCGCCAGCATCAGGAAATCGGGATGCACTCCCTGCGCGGCGGCACGGTCACGGGCGAGCATGAAGTCTGCTTCTTCGGCACGGGCGAGAGAATCCGCATCAGCCATAGCGCGGAGAACCGCGGCGTGTTTGCTGCGGGCGCTTTGCGTGCGGCGGCGTTCCTGATGAATCAGCAGCCCGGCATGTACAGCATGGACGACGTGGTGGGACAACTGTAACCATTTTGTGGGATGACGGAGAATTTCCGCCGTCCCATTTTCGGTATTCTCGCAAAAAGATATGAAAACAGTTGTTACTTTTCGCTGAAAAGGACAAACTGAGTTCATAAAGCCATGGTAGAATCAACATTGATGGGAGGGATACCAACGCATGAATGAAGTCAAAACCCCGAAAAAACCGCTGATTGTCTATTACGCAATCGCGATTCTGGTCGTGCTGCTGATTAACACGCTGCTCGTGCCGATGGTGAGTCAGGCACGCGTGAAGTATGTCGATTACGGCACGTTCATCCAGATGACCGAAGAGGACAAGATTTCTGAAGTTCAAGTGCAGGATAATCAGATTATCTTCGTCACCAAGGAGGACGAAGCCAATAAGAACGCTGTTTATTACCGCACGGGCAAGATGGATGACCCGGAGCTGACCAGCCGCCTATCCGAACACGGCGTGAGGTTCGACAAGGAAATTGTGGAGGAAACGTCGCCGCTGCTGTCGTTCCTGCTTTCCTTCGTCTTCCCGATTGTGCTCTTTATCGCGCTGGGGCAGCTGCTCACACGCCAGATGATGAAGCGCATGGGCGGCGGCAAGGACGCGATGTCCTTCGGCATGGGCAATTCCAATGCCAAGGTATATGTGAAGGACAGCGCGGGCAGCATTAAGTTCGACGATGTGGCGGGCGAGGACGAAGCGAAGGAGAACCTGAGCGAAATCGTCAACTACCTGCATGACCCGTCGAAGTACCGCGACATCGGCGCGTCGATGCCCAAGGGCATTCTGCTCGTCGGCCCGCCCGGCACGGGCAAAACCATGCTCGCCAAGGCAGTCGCGGGCGAAGCGAACGTGCCGTTCTTCTCCATTTCCGGCTCGGAATTTGTGGAGATGTTCGTCGGCATGGGCGCCAGCAAGGTGCGCGACCTGTTCAAGCAGGCGAAGGAGAAAGCGCCCTGCATCGTGTTCATTGACGAAATCGACGCCATCGGCAAGAAGCGCGACGGCGGCAAGTTCGGCGGCGGCAACGACGAGCGCGAACAGACGCTCAACCAGCTGCTGACCGAGATGGACGGCTTCGAGGGCAGCAACGGCGTTATCATCCTCGCCGCGACAAACCGCCCTGAATCCCTTGACCCCGCGCTGACCCGCCCCGGCCGTTTCGACCGCCGCGTGCCCGTGGAGCTGCCGGATTTGCAGGGTCGTGAAGCCATCCTCCGCGTCCATGCGAAGAAGATTAAGACCGAGCCGAACATCAACTATGCGCAGATTGCGCGCATGGCGTCCGGCGCATCCGGCGCGGAACTGGCGAACATCGTCAATGAAGCCGCCCTGCGCGCTGTCCGCAACCACCGCACCGCCGCGTCTCAGGCGGACATGGAGGAATCCATCGAGGTCGTTATCGCCGGTTATCAGAAGAAAAACGCGATTCTCACCGACAAGGAAAAGAGCATCGTGTCCTACCACGAAATCGGTCACGCGCTCGTCGCGGCGCTGCAGAGCCACTCCGCACCCGTGCAGAAAATCACCATCGTGCCGCGCACGTCCGGCGCGCTCGGCTATACGATGCAGGTCGATGAGGGCAACCACTACCTGATGACCAAGGACGAAATCATCAACAAAATTGCGACGCTGACGGCGGGTCGTGTGGCGGAAGAAATTGTGTTCGGCTCGATTACGACCGGCGCGTCCAACGACATTGAGCAGGCCACGAAGCTCGCCCGCGCGATGATTACCCGCTACGGCATGAGCGACGAGTTCGGCATGGTGGCAATGGAGACCGTCGAAAACGCCTATCTGGGCGGCGATACGTCCCTGTCCTGCTCGGCGGAAACGCAGGCGCGCATTGACGCGCTGGTCGTCTCCATCGTCAAGGAGCAGTACCAGAAGGCGACGCAGATTCTGACCGACAACCGCGCGAAACTCGATGAGCTGGCGAAGTACCTGTACGAAAAGGAAACCATCACCGGCGAAGAGTTCATGAATATCCTGAACAAGAAGGAAGCCTGATTCGCACACATGCCCATGTGATGATAAAGACCAAGCAGCATGGGAGGCGAACCCGAAGGCTTTCCAATAACAAAAAGGTAAACCAATTGGAGAATTAGGGAGAGAAAATCACCATGAAGAAATTCCTGACCAGCAAGATTGGCAACATCCTGCTGTGCATCGCTGAAATCATCGTTGGCGTGCTGCTGCTCGTCAACCCCGATGCCGTCACCTCCGCCTTCATCATCGGCGCGGGCGCTGTCATGATTCTTACGGGCATCGTCTTCTGCACGCTGTATTTTGTCGGCGAAGCAGAAAAAATGGTCATCAAGCAGCTGCTCTTCAAGGGCTTGCTGCTCATCATCCTCGGCGTTCTGTGCGTGACGCAGTACGGTGTGCTGCTGGCGGCGCTGCCGTTCGTAACGTGGGTGTACGCCATCGCCATGCTGATTCTGGCGGCGTATAAGGTGCAGTGCACGGTGGACATCCTCCGCCTGAGCGGCATCCGCTGGTACTTCCCGGCGATTTCCGCGGCGCTGGCGGTCGTGCTGGCGCTGTTCATCCTGCTCAACCCGAATACCGCGATGAACATCGTCTGGGGTTTCATGGGCGTGTCCATCATCCTCGAAGCCGGGCTGGAAATCGCGACGATTATTCTGCTGAAGTAAAGGCTGCTATCGGCGTCCGCTGGAAACACTTCCGGCGGGCACTTTTGACGTACTGGAGGAAGGAAAATGGGAGAGAAAATCAAGCGGAAAGCCCTGCTGATTCTGTCCTGCGTCCTGATGCTGGAAGCCGTCGGCATCCGCCATGTCCCCAATTTCCAGCGTGTCGGGCTGATTCTGTACGCTGCCGGGATGCTGACGATGTACGCGATGACGCTGCGCCGCAAAATCAAGGGGCTGACAGTGAACGAGAACGACTTTATGCCGTTCCTGTTCGGCGCGGGGCTTCTGGCGATAGAGGTTCGCCGCTATGATTTCGGCGAAGAGGGCAAGCTGTGGCTGTGGATTATCATCATTTCGCTGCTGCTGGCGTTGCCGATGCTGCTTGCGGAGCGCCGCGTTCCGTCCGGAAAGGCGGGGAACAACAAATACTGGATGCGCGCCATCACGATTGTGTTCCTGATTGTCCTCAGCTGCTTCAACTGGGTCTACGCGACCAACGTTGCTTTTGACACGAGCGAAGGTACGGCGACGACGGGCGTCATCACGCGGAAGCGGATGGAAAAGGGGACGAAGCACCGGATGAGCTATTATCTGGAAGTGTCGAAGCCTTTGACGAACGAAACAAACACGTTTTCCGTCAGCAAGAGCGATTATAACCGATATGACGAACAGCGGGTTGTTACCGTGACGGAGCATCCCGGCTTCTGGGGCGCGCCGTACTACGATGTGACGCTGCCGAAGACGCAGGGGGAGGATTGGCATGGTCAATAGAGCAAGAGAAGCCAGAAGAAAACTGTTCACGCCGAAAACCGTGGTTTATGCCGCGTGGGGACTTCTGGCGGCGGCGCTGGTGGCGCACTTCGTCCCGGCGCTGGAAGCCGTTGCGCTGATACTCTATGCGGTCGGGCTGATTGCGCTCTGCCTCCTTGCCCTGACCGCCCCGAAGAAGGGGACAATCGCCGTCCCGCGCGTGTTCCTGCCGATGCTGGCGGCGGCGTTCCTGATTGTCGGTTGCCAAATCGGGATGCGTCCGGACGAATCGCCGCTGGTGTGGCGGAGCATCCTGCTTGCGTTGATTCTGCTGATTCCGCTGATGATTTCGGAGAAACAAGCCGCTGCCGACATTGACCGGGGCAGATTTGCCGCGCGGGTGTTCGTCGTCGTCGGAACAGTGTGGATAAGCTGCGCGTTCTGGCTGATTGCGACGAACTCGGTGTTTGACGCGGACGTCGGCATGTCGCACATCAGCACCGTCACGCAGACGCGCGCGACAAGCCGCTATTGCTACATGGACGTGGTGTGGGACGGCAGAACGCTGGATTTTCCGGTCAGCAAGGAGGATTTCAGCGAAATAGCCGCGGGGAACAAGGTGCTGGTGACGGAGTACGACGGTTTCTGGGGCGCGCTGTATTATACATGGGACTATCCGCAGGAGGAGGCGGACTAACGTGGCGAAATCCGCCAAAATCAAGACACGAAAGCCCATCAGCACCGTCACGCTGCTGGCGTGGGGGCTGCTCGCGCTGGCAACTGCGTTCGACCCCATTCCATCGTTTCGCGCCGCCGCGCTGATTCTCTACGCGGTCGATTGGCTCGCGCTCGCCATTGCGGCAACGCTGACGAAGCGCAAGCAGACGCTGATTATCCGACCGGGGATGATTCTGCCGCTGTTTATCTCCACGCTGCTGCTCTTCCAACGCAAAATCCGCATGACCATGCAGCCTGCGGCGACGATTTGGCTTGTCACGGCGTGCTTCATGCTGCTGACGTTGCCGATGCTGCTTGCGGCGGAGAAGCAAGTGCCGGACGAGCGCGCGGACGATGAAAAATACTGGGGGCGCGCGGTGATTCTGGCGCTGGTGGTGCTGCTTTCCGCTCATAGCTGGGCGTGTTTGAGCAACGCTGCGTTTGACCAAAGCGCAGGCAGTGCGCAAACGGCGTATATCACCGAAAAATGGCGGGAAAAGCATAAATTTAGCTGGGATTATCATCTTCGGGTCGCGGCGTCGGGGGAGACGGAATCGCTGACCTTCCAGATTGGGGCGGGGAGCTACAACCGCGTGTCCGAAGGCGACAACGTCACAGTGACGGAGCATCCCGGTTTCTGGGGCGCACCGTATTACACATGGGAAATCCCTCAATCCCCCTGAAAAAACAGCAGGAATCCCGAAAAAGCCTTGCACTTTTGGGCGAAATGGCGTACAATAGCCTTGCCTGTGATTCGCATCGGGCAGAGTAGCTGAATCCGCGTTAAGTGTTCATGAACGGGGAGTTGTCATGAAACGAAGCCGCACGGCGGCGCGGTGGGTTCGGCGCATCCCGCTGTCTTGGTGCTGCCTCCTGCGAGTTGCGCGCAAAAATTCGCTTAGGAGGCGCTTTTTGTGATGTCACAATCCGTTTTCCATGCCCGCTACTGGCGGGACTGCGCCCGGCTGACCACCCAGAAGCTCTGCGTGATGGGCGTGCTGATGGCGCTGCAAATCATCCTCAGCCGCATCACTGCCATCAACCTCGGCAACTGGCTGCGCATCAGCTTCGGCTTTCTGCCCAACGCCATTGCCGGATACCTGCTCGGCCCCATCGGCGGCACGCTCGTTGCGTGGGGGAGCGACGCCCTCGGCACCATCCTCACCGGGCAGGCGATTAACCCCGGTCTGTCCGTGACGGCGGCGCTCGGCGGCTTCTTCTACGGGCTGATGCTGCATAAACGTCCGGTTACAATCTGGCGGACGATGGCGTGCCTGCTCGTCGTGTCGCTGGTGTGCCACTTCCTGCTGAACACCTACTTTCTGGCGATGGCGGGCTTCACCGCAGTGTCCGACGGCGCGGATTATCCCGCGTTTGTCCGCGCGCTTGTCCGCCCGATTTACGGCGAAGGCGCAACGATGCCCGCGTGGATCAGCGTCTGCAACCGTTTCATCAAGCAGGTCGTCGTCTACCCGGTCAATGTCGCGATGCTGCTGCTGATGCTGCGCGGCGTGCAGCGGATGCCGAACGCAGTGACGCACTTGTGAAGGAGAATCCCCCTGAATGACACCTGAAGAAAACAAACAGTTAATCCTCGCCGAGCTTGACCGTCTCTATCCCCAGCCCAAACCCGAACTGCATTTCACCAACCCCTACGAGACGCTGGTGGCGGTCATGCTGTCCGCGCAGTGCACCGACAAGCAGGTCAACAAGGTCACGCCCGCCGTGTTCGCGCGTTTCCCCGACGTGAAGAGCATGGCGGAGGCGGATGCTGCCGAGCTGTACCCGCTGGTGAAAAGCTGCGGCTTCAAGAGTAAGGCAAGCAACATCATCGCCGCGTGCCGGATGATTCTGGCGGAGGACGGCGGCGAAGTTCCGCACACCATGGAAGCGCTGACCCGCCTGCCGGGCGTCGGGCGCAAAACGGCGAACGTCGTTATGTCCACGGCGTTCCATATTCCGGCAATTGCGGTGGATACGCACGTTTTTCGCGTCAGCAACCGCCTTGGGCTGGTGGATGCGCCCGACGTGCTGAAGACGGAGATGCAGCTGCGCGCGCTGATTCCGCAGGACAGGTGGAGCGATGCGCACCACTGGCTGATTTTCCACGGTCGAAGGGTGTGCAAGGCCCAGCACCCCCTGTGCGGCGAATGCACGCTGCGCCCGTGGTGCAAGAAGTACAACAGCGAAACCGAATAACCCTTCGCCCGACTGCGCCCCACCGCCAGCCGGGCGTTTTTCGGTTCTTCACGGAATCTTGAGGGAAGAGCAGCTTGGGGGCGCGTCTGCGGACGCGCAAAGTTACTGGCAGGGACG